>Ga0334885_1000203_pt1 | contig 112076 bp, 104 predicted proteins | sample GraSluR1_MG_8_FD_207233 | JGI IMG/M metagenome (GOLD analysis project Ga0334885, IMG submission 207233) | Sludge microbial communities from methane-producing bioreactor in Wageningen University, Netherlands - Granular Sludge_31_05-R1 | ecosystem: Engineered > Bioreactor > Anaerobic >...
CCATATCTACCGGCAAGTAATGAAGCAACACAGGTTCTGATTCGTTCTTATGGTCGGCAGAGGAGTCTGGTTGGATGACATCAGGAGTGTTGTCAAGGAAAAACTCCACAACAACTTGACACCGTCTTTTGCGTTTTCTGGGTTTCCATTATTTGCTTGGTTAGGATATAATAAAACAACCCGTGGATTAAAAGGAAAGGAGACCAGCTATGAAGAAAGTTGTGGTTATCATATTGATTTTACTGGTTATAAGCTTGGGAGTGGGAGGTTACATCTTTATGAACTCCGCAGGCCAAGGAGTTTTCAATGGTTCCATGCAGATGGTAACCAACCAGGAGACCACTCTGAAAATTGGCAGAGATCAGGCGATGGGAAGAGGCTTTGATGTGGACGAATTTGAATCCACTCATACGCTGGAGCCTCTGCGCATTAACTCCAGCTGGGATCAGCATCAAATTCCCGGTGTCCTGATTCGCGCTTCCCAAGAAAAGGGCATTGTCATCCTGGTCCATGGTATGAGTGGAAATCGAATCAGTGTATACCCGGAGGCAGAAATGTTTTTACGTAACGGCTATCATGTGCTGGCTTATGATCAAAGAAGCTCCGGCGAAAACACAGCACCCTATACCACCTATGGAGTATGGGAAAGTAAGGATCTTTTAGATTACATCCGATATGTGGAAGATGCCTTCCCGGAGGGCACACCCATCATTTTGTGGGGAACCTCTTTTGGGGGAGCTACCGTTGGCATCGCCCTGGGAGACCCTTCCATTCAGGATAAAGTCGAGGCTGCCATTTTAGACAGCCCTATCAGCAGCATGGAAGATATGATTGCCGCCAAGACCGAAGAAATGGGCATCCCCTTTCCCACCAACCTATTGATGAAGGCCGGTAGTTTTTATACCAACCGGGAACTGGGCTTCTCTTTCCAAGACGGCGAAGTAACACAATATACGGCAACCACCACCATTCCCACCCTGGTGATGAACAGCCAGGTAGATACCGTTACCCCCTACTATATGGGGGAGGAAATATATCATTCTCTTACCGTAGAAAAGAAGGAGCTATTTACCGTACCAGACAGTAAACATGGTGATTTGTACAACGACTATCCCGAAGAATACGAAAATGCCATAATAAATTTCTTGCTATAGAAAATCCAATGGATAAAGGAGACCTTGCTATGTTGGACCTACGAAAAATTAGATTTCCGTTGTTAAAGGCGGAAGCCCACAACCGTGACGAAATCCAAAAGGAGCACTTTCGCCAACGAGGGGAAGTGGCTGTTAAAAACCTCATTCAGAATAATTTTAAAGCCTATTATTGCCCTACTTTGGAAGAAGCCAAAACCCAAGTTTTATCCCTGATACCAAAGGGAGGTACCATTGGCTTTGGAGATTCCCATACTGTTTTTGCCTTGGGGCTGGAGGAGGAGTTGGAAAAAATGGGATGTATATCCATTCCCCACACTTGCGCCGTCAATGCCAATGCTTTTCGAGAAAAGATTCCCGGGTTTCAAATTCTGGGGGATCAACAAACTACCAAAGAAATTTTAATGCAATACTTGGTTGCCGATGTTTTTATGCTGGGGGCCAATGCCATCACTATGGATGGTCAAATCATAAATATTGACGGGGCTGGCAATCGAATCGCCGGGAGTATTTACGGATCCGAAAGGATGATTTTTATCGCCGGCGCCAATAAGTTGGTTCGGGACGTAGAAGCGGGGTTGGCCCGAACGAGAGATGAGGCGGCCCAAATGAACAACATTAAATATGACCATAATTTAAGCTGCAACAAAACCGGACTCTGTCAAGAGTGTACTTCTCAATACCGAAATTGCAACATTACCGCCATCTACCACAAGCAACCGGAGGCCGGAGACTTTCACGTCATTATTATAGGCGAAGAGCTGGGTTTCTAACCCAGCTCTTCATTATTCCGATACGTTTCCTATCCTAATCTATACTTTATGACCCGCTGGTTCCCACGATGACTTTGCCTTCCACGGCTTTTTCAATGGCCCGGGTCTTTTCTGCGTCAAACCAGCTGCATAGCTCAATCAGCTGAATCCCTTCTTCCTTCATCTTGCGGGCTGTAGATACTGCATCCTCCAGGTCTCTCACGAAAACGGCATGGGTGTTCCAACCCTCCGATAAAAGATCATAACGGACCGGTTCCACCACTCCCCGCATCACCACAAGGATACCATACTCCTTCAAATCCTCTCCCAATGATTCCATCCCACCGAGGTTTTCCTCTGAGTGTTTCACATTGAGACATTTGGTTTTCCCCTGGCCAAGCTGCTGGAATCTAGCGGTAATGGCATCGTCGAAGTCTCCACAAAAATTCAGTAAATCAAACCCGTCTTTTCCCAACTGAATCACCAGCTTTTCCGCCTCCAACATTCCATCCACTCCCACGATTTGGCTCAGACTTTCCGAATTTTCATAAATCGCCTGATAGCTCCCGGGGACAATTCCCGGCACATTGATGATAAAGGCATACTTCAACATTCTCTTCACTTCCTTTCCTTTAAAAAAGACGCCCTCCATGAAGGCGTCTTGTGGTGGGCGATATTGGACTCGAACCAACGACTTCCACCTTGTCGAGATGGCACTCTACCAGCTGAGTTAATCGCCCTCGACGGAAAAATCAAGGCGTTCCCTTTTCTTTCCGTTACAATCATTAGTATGCCATAAAAGACTTCTACTTGCAATCCGCTAATTGGAGAAGAGCGGCCAACAAATAATCCGCACCTCTTATTAAATCCTCCGGCCTTGTGTCTTCTTGGGGCACATGACTTCGCCCTCCTATACTTGGTACGAAAATCATGCCCGTGGGCACAAAGGGTGCCAGCATGCAAGCATCGTGAACCGCACCACTGTTCATTATAAGATAGGGTTCTCCCATCCGAGTGGCAGTTTTCTCCAACAATGCTACCATCCTCGGATTCATGGAGTCCGGTTTGGAAAAGGCCACTTCACGATAATGACAGCGGATATTTCTCTTATTACATATTTCTTCCATCCGAAGCAAAATCTCTTCCATGATGGCGTGAATGGATTCTTCATTGGCGGAGCGAACCTCTACGGTAAAGGTTGCTTGCCCGGGAATCACATTGGACCCGTTGGGCAAAACCTGGATTCGCCCTACTGTGGCCACTCCTTCTTCCTCTCCCAACTCTCTGCCACAGCGTTCCACTTCCAAGATGCCGGCGGCCGCCGCCGCCAAGGCATCTTGTCTTCCTTTCATGGGCGAAGCCCCGGCATGATTGCCCACCCCCGTCAGGGTAAATTCATTTACTTTCATACCATAAATCCGATCCACAATACCGAGCCCCACTCCGTGGCTCTCCAGAATCGGGCCTTGCTCAATGTGAAGCTCCAGCATCCCCTGAATGCGGCGCCAATCCAGCAACATGACTGAATCATAGGGGGAATATCCTTCCTTTGCCAGAATTTCTCCCAAGGAAACACCTTCCTGATTTTTCAAGGAATCTAGGTCCTTCGTTCCATATTTTCCCGTCAAAAACTTGCTGCCGGTAAGGGTGGAACCAAAATTGGAACCCTCCTCTTCCGCAAAAACCACCAACTGAATTGTTTTTCCACACTCTGCTTTTTCTTCCCGGATTCTCCGCAAAGCCTCTAAAACAGAAAGTGTCCCATAAATTCCGTCCAACCATCCTCCATTTTGAACTGTGTCGATATGAGATCCTGCCAGGATGACCGGTTTGTCCTTGTCTTCCGGAAAACCAAAAAATAGATTCCCCACCGGATCTGTTTTTACAAACAATCCAATCGCCTCTGCGCATTCCCTTAAATAATCTCTAGCCTCCCGGTCCATGGCACCATAAGAAAAACGAGTGACCCCTTTCCCAGGGGTCTCCGTCTTCTCTTTCATTTTTTCTAAATCCTCCAGGAGCCGCGACCCATTTACCCGCATTCCAGAATCATTACTTTTCATATGCTGCTCCAAAAGGCTCACCGGGTACGAACTGGCCTTGGCCCTTTTCTCCAATATAATGTCCTTGTTCCACTACTTTTTTCCCCCGCAAAAATACGGTCTCCGCACGACCTTTCTGTTGGAATCCTTCAAAAGGACAGTAATCCACACCCTCCAAATTATTGGCGGCTTGAATCACTCCTTCATATGCGGGGTCGAACACCACCACATCCCCATCAAAACCCACCGCCAATTGACCTTTTCTGGAAAGACCGTTGATTTTCGCCGGCATGGTGGCAAACAAGTCCACGAGACGAGAGCGAGAGATTCGACCTTCCTCAACGCCATAAGTCCACAAAATGTTCAATCGGTTCTGTAAACTGGGCGCTCCATTGGGAATGTCCGCAAAGGATTTCCCTTCCCCATATCCCATATGTTTCTGTTCTTTAAAATCAAATCCGCAATGGTCTGAGCTGACTGCGTTAAGCCATTTTTTATCGATGGCCTCCCATAAGGCCGTGCGGTGTTCTTCTGTTCTCAAGGCGGGTGAACAAACGTATTTAGCGCCTTCAAAGTGGGGCTTGGCCAAGTCTTCCGTATCCAGCACCAAGTAATGGGAACAGGTTTCTCCGAATATTTGTTGACCATTATGATTGGCTTTCTTGATCTCTTCCAAGGCTTCTCTGGCCGATACATGAACCACGTACAAGGGGGCCTCCGCTAATTGGGCCAAATAAATAGCTCTTCGAGTGGCTTCTGCTTCTACTACCGGAGGGCGAGAGACTGCATGATAATAGGGTTCTACCTTTCCTTCTGCCACCAGTCGCTGGGTAAGCACATCAATCATATCTGCATTTTCCGCATGGACCATAACGGTAATCCCGGCATCTTTTCCTTGATATAGTGCCTTTAAAATCGCATCGTCATCGGCATGAAAGAACATCCCCTTATAAGCCATAAACAATTTCATAGTGGGGTATCCCGCCTTGGCCAATTCCGGAATCTCCTGAATTACCTCGGGCCGAGGATCTGTCATAACGCTATGAAATGAGTAGTCCACCATGGCAATGCCGTCCACATCGGTTTTCCGATACTCATCGATGCTTTGAACCAGCCCTTTTCCCGGTTCCTGATTGACAAATTCAATCAGGGTAGTGGTCCCACCTACCGCCGCTGCATGAGAGGTTTCGAACCCTCGCACCTTGCTCCCTTTATAGTTAAAGGAAAAGTGTACATGCTGATCCACGCCTCCCGGCAAAATGTATTTTCCCGTTGCGTTTACCACTTCATGGGCTTCCACCTTCAGATTTTCACCAATGGCCTTGATGGTTTCACCCTCTATATAAACATCTGCTTTCACTTCATTATCAGAAGTAACGACTATTCCGTTTTGAATCAATACTGACATACTCTTCCTCCTTTATCGATACTCAATTTCGATTTCTTGAGCCCCTTCCCACAAAGTCTTCTTGCCCATTTCTTCCAGGTATTCCTTCCCTTCCGTAATGGTCAAAAAGTGGTTGCCGGAAAGCTGACCGGAACAGCTGGAAAAACAACAGGCCCCATAGGGCAAAAGAATTTCCATCTCGCTGACCCCACCAATGTATAATAGCATCTGCCCGATTTGGGGGTGACTGGTATTGTTCTCATAGGGAAGTCCTAACCGCTCCTCTCCATATGGAATCCAAACCGCTTCTCCACTCCAACGAACATGAATGACTTTACTTTTTAGCGGCAGCATTTTTCGAAAGGCTTCGCAAGTCAACGGAGCCTTCTCTTCCTCCAATATTCCTATCATCTCACGGCTGCCCACCTTAATCCGAAGTTCTGTCATGCGCATAATCCTCCTTTTATCCATCCAAAATTCCATACATATCAACCCATCGTCTTCCCTTTAAGTATAATCTTCTCTTCTTGTGGTGACAAGTTTCCTTTTCTATATGCAAATACATCTAAAAACCCATAGAGTTGATAGTAAAACCAAATAGATGATTATCCAAATGAAAGAAGGGGCAAAATGCAATATGTCGCCCCTTCTTTCTTGAATAAGGTAGATCCTTGTACTCTTAAACAGAACCGCTATTCTTTGTGGATAATTTTCCCGTCAAACACAGTAAGCACTACTTTGGTATCCAGAATTTCTTCATGAGGTACCCGGAACAAATCCCGATCTAATACCACAATGTCTGCAAACTTGCCTTTTTCCAGAGTCCCCATTTCGTCTTCTCTACCTACTCCATAGGCAGAACCGTATGTATAACTTCTCAACACTTCATAAAGAGATAATTTTTCTGTGGGGTTCCATCCTCCCTCCGGCATTCCGTCGTTGTGAAGTCTGGTTACCCCTCGATAGATTTCCAGGAAAGGATTGTTGCTTACAACCGGGCAATCACTGCCAATGGCCAAAACCCCGGCGGTATCATAAAGGCTTTTCAAAGGCCATGTTTTGTCGGCTCTTTCTTGACCCAGAACAATGGGATATGGGTTTTCATCAAACCGTTGGGTCAATGCAATATGCTCCGGTTGTACCGAAGGGAGCACCCCCAACTCCTTAAACCGCGGGAGGTCTTCCGGAGCCAACATTTCAATATGCTCGATGGCATGTCGGCATCGATTTCGACCATACAATTCTACCGCCTCTTCGTAAAAATCCAACCCCAGACGGGCAGACGCATCTCCGCAAGAGTGAAGCTTCACAGAGAAGCCCCGGCGGTGAGCTTCCGGCACCGCTTTGCGAATCGCCTCCAAATCGAAAAGCGAAATTCCACGGTTTCCCGGTTCATCCTCATAATCCTCCAATACCAATGCGGTGTGGGTAGTGGACACTCCATCTAAAAATTGCTTCACATGATTCACACGAACCTTCTCAGAGCCGTATTTTTCACGCCACACTTCCACTTGATCCAAATCCCCTAAAAGATCCGGGGCCGCATGCACACGAACCGTCAGACTGTTTCCTTTATCCATCTGATGATACACTTCCAGATTGCCCATATTCCCTTGGAAATAAGGTTGCACATCATTGATGGAAGTAATGCCAAATTTTTTCGCACCTTCCTGGAAGGATTGAATCAGCTGCTTTTCTTCCTCTTCGTTCAAAACAAAAGCATATTTCGTAGCCAAACCCACTGCAGATTCATAAAGAAATCCGGTGGGTTCTCCTTGGGAATCTCTTTCAATCTTCCCTCCAAAAGGGTCCGGCATGTCCTTTGTGATACCGGCAATGGAAAGTCCGGCACTATTCACCCAAGCACCATGTGCTTCTGCATTAATCAAGCAAACTGGCTTTTCCGGAAAATAGTAATCCAAAGATTTCTTCGTGGGGAGCTCTCGGTGATCCCAAAAGACATGATACCAGGAAAAACCGATGACCCAACCCCCTTTGTGAAGATCGTTCTTGACACTTTCCCAAACCATTTTTGCCGCCTCTTCTTCACTTCGAGCTTCGCTTAAATTCACATAGGTCCGATACATACCGGCCATTAATAAATGCGTGTGGCTGTCGTGAAAACCTGCCATGATGGTTTGGTCATGGTAAGTCAAAATTTGCGTATCTTCACCCAACCAGGGATGATAATTTTCACCTCTACCTACTTTTAGAATCCGATTGCCGGAAATGGCTATAAATCCATGAAAAGGATTCTCCTCCACCGAGTCAAAGATTCTGTTGCCTATTATTATCAAGTCTGCTTTCATTCCACTCTCCTTTGCATCTACCCTTGCTGTCTCAAAGGGCAAACCCCTTCTTTATTCCGAAATCGATAGTTTGAGAATCTCCTGATAACTATCCACACGACGATCCCGATGAAACTGCAAGATGTCGCGGGCTCTCTTGATTTCGTCCAAATCCAGTTCCGCTATAATCAAGTCCTCCTGATTCATTTTTCCCTCTGCCAACAGGTTGCCCCAGGGATCCGACACAAAACCGCGGCCATAGAATTCCATAAAGCCACTTCCATCCACGGCGTCCTCTCTTCCCACTCGATTGCAAGCACAAACATAGAAATTGTTATGAATTCCATGTCCTCTGATTCCGTCCACCCAGGTTTGGGAAGTGTCCAAATCCGGGTTGTCCGGCTCTGAACCAATGGCGGAAGGATAAAAAACAAAATCAGCACCCTTCAAAGCCAATATCCGGCTGGGCTCCGGAAACCATTCATCCCAACAAATCAACACTCCAAAAGTTCCGTATTTGGAACGAAAAACCAAATAGGGAGAGTCTCCGGGCGTGAAATAATATTTTTCAATATACTGGGGGCCTTCTGGAATGTGATGTTTCCTGTAATTACCTAAAAGCGTACCATCCGCATCAAATACGGCTGCAGAATTGTAATAAACTCCATCCATGGCATATTCGTAATAACAACTGATTAATACCACATCCAATTCTTTTGCCAGTTTTTGCATCCGCTGATTGAGCGGGCCGTTCACCGGCTCCGCCCAATCATACTTAGTATAGTCGATAGTCTGTGGAAAATACTGGCCGGAAAACAATTCCTGGGTGCAGATAATCTTAGCGCCTTTCTTCGCCAACTGTCGAATCTGCTCTTCCCCTTTCTCTACATTCTCATGTCGGTTCGGCACACAGCCAAACTGTGTCATGCCAATGATAACTTTTCCCTTGTTCATTGAAACCTCCTCGTCTTCATTCCGATTAAGCCATTACAAATCCAACAATCAGATACGCTACAATGGCCAGAGCCAAAGGAACCATAATCAAAGGAATGGAGGTTCGAGCATAATCCATATTTTTTAGGCCTACCGCTGCGCAGGTAACGGTGACTGCATCGCTGTAGAAGCAAGCATGACTTCCGAAAGAAGTGGCTGCTGCAACAGCACCGATGGTCAAATAGGGATTTACGCCCAAAGCTACGGCCAAAGGCAAAATGATGGGGAAGGAAATCGCCGCTACCCCCCAGAAACTTCCAGTAGAAAAGGCTAACGCCGCTACTACCACAAAGGTAACGGCCGGGAATAGAGCAGGACTCAATATGGGAGCCACACTTTCAATAACAAAGGGTGTCAAACCAAGTGCATCATTGAAGTCTTGGAGAATAAAAGCTGCCAATACCAGAATGGTCACATAGAGCATGTCCTTAAAGCCGTTCACCACCGCATCACAGAATTGACCTATGGTTAAAAGCCGCTGAACCATCAACATGATTCCGCAAACTACCGACGCCAAAATTACACCTAGCACAATATCCGCTGTATAGATGGCCACTACAATTAAAACCACCATGGGAAGAATGAAGTTCCAAGCACTAGAGGCTTTACTGGCCTTCATTCCTTCTACCTTTTCTCCTTCATAATGATAATCCGGGAACACCCTTCCCGTTTCCAACGCTCTTTCTTCGGCTTTTTTCATGGGCCCATAAAGCGGAATCACTCCCAAAGAGAAAAGAGGCACTGCAATTACTGCGAACCAGGCATATAGCATAAAGGGAATGGAGCTGGCATACGCCGTGAATCCCGAAACGCCATCCAGAACACCTACCTGTTCGATTTGAGAAGCATAGAGTACGCCCCATGAGGAAAAAGGCACCAGGATACATACCGCCGCTCCCGTGGAATTGACGATAAAGGCCAATCTCTCTCTGGAGATTTTCCACTTATCGGACAGATTCTGCATAGCCACTCCAACTCCCAATGCGTTCAAATAATCTTCTACAAAAATGATGATTCCTAAAACCCAAGTAAAAATCATGGTTTTTTTTCGGGAATTTGCTAATTTAGCACCAATATCAGCAAATCCCATGGCCGCACCGGATTCATCCAACAGTCGGATCATTGCTCCAAACATTCCAAACATAATGATGTAATAGGCAGAATCTCCGATTTCTGTAAGGGTATAGTCAAACCAAGTGCCCCACCAGGCCTCTTTGGCAAAAATAACCGCCCCCACAAAAGTGCCTAGGATGAGAGACTCTGCAGCCCTCTTTGTAACAACCGCCGTAATAATAACTACAAGAACCGGAACGAGACTAATAATTCCATAAGTTTCAAACCCTGTTAATGAATTCATCTACATGCTCCTTTCAAAAAAATAATTGCGCAAAAAACCTAAGGATATGAATTGCAAAGGTCATGCCAAAAAAAACATGGCCTCTTTTAGCCATTCTTAACCCTTCCTGTTTTGAAGGCAAAAAGAAGATGTAAGTCAAAACTTACATCTTCTCCATGAAATAACGGAATTGTCTTACAACTTGGACTTTTTCTTTATGTATTTATGGACTGACACTGTATTTCTAGACTTACACTTTGAAGGCGGGTTCCTTGTCGATTCCCAACCGTTTCATCTTTTGATACAAAAGTGGCCTGGAAATTTTCAAAAAAGAGGCTGCTTGTGTTTTATTTCCATGAAATTTTTGCAACACTTCTCGAATCAGCCTTTCTTCCACTTCTCTTTTTAGGATTTCAATGGGACTCTCTTCCTGGTCCAATTGTTCCAAATCGATGGCATAGGTATCCTCCTTTAAACGAAAATCCTCTCGCCTCAGTGTGGTGCCCTCTGCGTAAATCATGGCATTCTCCAACACATTGTACAGCTCTCGAACATTGCCGGGCCAATGATATTCCTCAAATAAACGGTAAACGGAAGGTTCTAAGTCTTGAATTTGTTTTCCCAACTCCCGGTTAAGGGCCGCCAATCGATACTCCACCAAATCCTGCATATCTTCCAATCGCTCTCTGAGCGGAGGCACTTCGATTGGAAATACATTAAGCCGGTAATAAAGATCCTCCCGAAATCTTTTTTGCTTAACCAAGTCATAAAGGTTCTCGTTGGTTGCTGCGATGATTCTCACATCCACCTGTTGCGTCCTTTCGCTGCCCACCACATCAATTTCCCCTTCTTGCAACACTCTCAAAATCTTGGGCTGAAGGGAAAGAGGCATTTGATTAATCTCGTCAATAAAAAGCGTCCCTTTATTGGCCAATTCAAACTTGCCCTTCTTCCCCCCTTTCTTAGCCCCGGTAAAGGCTCCTTCTTCATAGCCAAAAAGCTCGGACTCCACTAAATTTTCTGGCATGCCCGCTCCATTTACTTTCACAAAATCATTAAATGCCCGACTGCTAAGATTGTGTATGGAATGGGCAACCAGTTCCTTTCCCGTCCCCGTTTCTCCTGTGATGACTACGGTGGTATTAGAAACAGCGGCCAACTCTATTTGCCGCTTCAGCCCTTGAATCTTCCCGGACCTTCCGATGATATTGTGAATGTTGTATTTGGTGTTTTGATAATTTCGAACACGCTCTTTGTAATAGGCCATTTCTTCTCGGAGAGAAACATTGTATTTCCCCAGCAAAACGTCCAAAGTGTCTAGATTTTGAATCATATCATACTCCAAAACACCGACTACTCTTCCCTCATGACGAAGCTGAACCTGAGCACTTACACTCATTCGGCCATCCTTAAAATAGAAATGAATATTAAAAGCTTCGTCTCCTTTTAGAACATCGTACATAATAGAAGGAGGAAACACATCTTTAATAAACTTTCCCAAGGATTTTTTTCGATCCACCTTGATGTAATCGGCGCACTGCTCATTCAGATAAACCAACTTTCCTTGGTCATCGATTACCATCAACCCCTGAATGGCTTCTAAATATTTTTCATGATCTTTACTTAAATCCATGAATCAATGCCCGTCCCCTCATAAAACAGCTGCAATGTTTTTCCGAAAACCCTGGTACGAAACCTGTTATGGAATCTCATAAACTACCTCCGGAAAATCTTCTCGTTGGCCCCTTAATGTGGTTCGGACAAAGGAAGGTTCCTCCTCTCCTCGCAAGGTCCAAACATGAACCGTAATGCGACTCACATTATGAACACCGGAAAAGATGTATCCCATATTGCGGTGAACCTGACGTTTAATATAAGGATTCAAGTCCACCCCCGGGAAGGGATCCGCACTTTGATTCCAATTGCGGGAAGACAGTTTGGTTAAATCATATAAGGGAGCCTCCAACCAGTAGTTCACCACAATTCCGTAAGGCTCCTGCTCCGTTTGAATGGCCAAAGCCTTTTCTGCAAAAGTTCCCTCTTCCGTATTAATGGTTTCATGGAAAGGAAGAGACATAATCAAACTCCCCACCTTCATGGCATCTCCCACATATGGAGTGCCATGAATCACTTCCGCGTAGGAAAGCACATTGTTCTCAAACCATTGATCTGTTAACTTTAGCACACTGGCATCCAAGCCCTGCTCTACCAGATCAGCGGGGTGCAAGAACCCCAAAAAGTAAAGCTTCTTCAGGTCTTCATGGTCCACATATGCGTTTTCGACAAACACCGCATATCGCCTCGGATACCTTTTGTTGCCCTCTTCCGTTACCTGAAAATCGCCTCCGGCCAAATCCATATATTGTTGGGGGCGGTAGGGAATCAATTCATAATCCACCTGATAAACTCGAACAGAAGGATAAATGATATCCCACCGGACCTCATCCGGAAAAGGCGTCATATTATCCAAAATTTGAGGAATATCAAAAGCGGGATTGGCGAGTTCCATAGAATGAATTTTGTAACCAATGATGGTTCTCTGAATGGGCAAATCCATGGCGATGTAATCCTTTAGCATGGTTTCCAACAACATCTTGGATTCTTTTTCCCAATCTCCTGTAAATTCTTTTACAGAATATTTACCGGTCAGATTCTCCGGATTTTCAGAAAGTCTGAGAGAAAGCATCATTTTCTGTAACAACTCCAAAGATAATTCTTCCTTGTGCCCCCACCAACAATAGATCTGCGTACCAATGCCAAAACCATATCGATAGCTTTCCCCTTCCCAGGAAAATGTAGCCGTATATCCCATTTCCCAAAGGCCGAATTCCGGAGCTTCTGTTTCTTCCAAAAGCACATCCTTTGCCTCCGGATGAATTTTTATCAAATACTCTTCAAAAAAGACGGGCCAATCCACTTGCTCCAACTTATAATCTGTTGGTCTCCCACTAAAATACCCTGATAGGAGACTTTGCATTTCTCCCGTCAAGGCAACCTGCCTGGTTCCTGCATACCAGTCCTCTTCTTGACCAAAAGCCAAATAGCCCCCCGGCCCCGCAGTGGGGTCATCGGTAATATAGTTCATATCTTCAATCCAATTTTCCGGGACATTAAAAATCACCGCCGCATACTCCCCGGCAGTTGGGAAAATAATAGTTTCCGTACGAACTTGATTGTTCTGTCCACACCCAACAAAGCTTGAGATGATTATGACAAAAAGGACCATCATCCATCGGGTTCGTTTTATCATGACAGCATCCTTTCCTTCGTTGCTCTAAAACATACAACGACTACATACACTTATAGTACAGTTTACTATTTTCCAGTCAAAAAAGAAAGGGTCCCTACCGGATATTAATCCAATTCTCCAGGATTAGTTGGGCCAAAAAACAATGTCCTTCCACTGTCGGATGGAGGCCATCGTGATATGCTTGATTGGCGCTTGTTTTTTTCATATAGATTTCGTAGTGGGAAGCCAAATCCAAGCAAAAGAGCTTTTGGAAATCAAAACCTTCCCCATACTGCAAAAGTTCTCTTCCCAATTCTTTTAGCTGGCCATTCACTCCGTCATAATCCACATTGGCCGTGCTCATCCAAGCCTCCCTCGCCATTTTGGGCAAAGTGAGAAGAGGTGTCATCAACAATACTTGTATATTTGCTTGATGGGCCAAACCCACCATTTGCTTGAGTTTTTCCGAGGCTCCTTTCACTGTATCTACTTCAAAGATAAAATCATTGGTTCCGGTAAGTATCGCCACCCGATCCGGATTATGTGCCAACACATCTTTCGAAAACCTGAAGAGAACCTGCTCTGTAGTTTCTCCGTTGACGCCCTTATTAATGACCTCCCATCCGGTGGCTTCCCGAATTAAAGAAGGAAAGCTCTGACTTCTTTTAAATGGAAACCCGTTGGTGATGCTGTTTCCGATGCAAACCAACTTCTCTTTTTTCATAAATAACCTCCTAAGAAAAATACAAGTTGGTGGTCACATACTCCGGATCACTGGTTACATCCACTCCCAATGCGCGCAATGTCTGCTCGTCCCGATCACTCAATATGGCCGTGCAATGGGCTCGAAGATTACGAATTTCTCCCAACTTCTGGCCCGCCAATTCTGCCGCCGGGTTGGTGTGAGAAGAAATGATGAGAGCACTTAATACCTCTTCCAAGTTCAAGCTGCTTCGATCCTGTGATAAAATTTGAACCTTCAACTGCTGGATGGATTCCAATATGGTGGAAGAAATCAATGGAATGTCATCTCCGATATTGGCTAATTTTTTAATAGCGTTCAACACACACGCCGCCGCCGCCACCATTCTTCGGGAGCTACGGCCTGTCACCAGAGTGCCATCCGACAATTCCATAGCCATCACCACCACATTCTCATATCGCTGGTCGCAGTTGCGCTTGTACTCCGCGTATTCCCTGGCAGGCGATACCACGGAACGGTCCTCCACCTTCAGATTCATATCGTCCATTAACAATTTGGATCGACTCACTGCATCTTCGGGTATTTTTCCTTTTTTGTAATCACATTTGGCAATGATGTACCGGCGAATCACTTCTTGTTCCGCCGCTCTTTTGCACACATCGTCATCGATGATGCCAAAGCCAGCTCGATTGACTCCCATGTCTGTGGGGGATTTGTATTCCGATTCCTGTCCTGTAATTTTTTCGATAATTCGCTTTACAACGGGGAAAACCTCCAGGTCCCGATTATAGTTTACCGCGGTTTCTCCGTATGCCTCCAGATGAAAGTTGTCAATCATATTCACATCTTTTAAATCCACGGTAGCCGCTTCATAGGCTGCGTTCACCGGATGTTTAAGCGGTAGATTCCAGATGGGAAATGTTTCAAATTTTGCGTATCTGGCTTTGGTACCTCGTCGATAATCATGGTACAACTGAGAAAGGCAAGTGGCCAATTTCCCGGAACCTCCTCCCGGTCCGGTGACCACTATTAGAGGCTTGGTCACTTCGATATAGGGATTGGCGCCATAGCCTTCTTCTGAAACGATGGTATCTACATCCGTAGGATATCCCTTGGTAAAAAAATGTTTATATGTGCGGATGCCTCTTCGATTCAATTTGTTGATGAACATGTTTACTGCCGGCGCATCTTCATAGCGAGTCACCACTACCCCATGAATTTCCAGTTGGAACTGCCGGAAGGTGTCAATCAATCGCAGCACTTCCAAGTCATAGGTGATACCAAAATCTTGACGGGTTTTGCTGGTGGTAATATCTCCCGCATAAATGCACAAGATAATTTCCGCCTGATCTTTCAATTTTTGAAGCAACTTGATTTTTGCATTTTCGTCAAAGCCGGGAAGCACTCTCATGGCATGCTTGTCGTGAACCAGTTTCCCTCCAAACTCCAAATAGAGTCGTTGACTATTTCCCTGGTTGATGCGCTCCAAAATATACTTAGCCTGTTGTTCCATGTATAAACTGGAATCAAACCCGTTTGATCTCATGCTGCCACCTCTTTCCCGAACTCATAACCTATAACTCCGATGATTACCAAATAATTTTCTAAAAAACAACGTTTTTATTATACCAAAGGACCTCTTTCTCTTCAACCGGGAAACCTCTGTTTCAAGGCCATAAAAACTCTTGTTTCACGGTGGCAGCCAAGAAAAAAGAGCGTTTGGTTAAATCGCTCTTTTTGTTAAGAATCTCCCCCTAGGAGGACTTTAATATTTCCAGTGCTTTGTTCAACTGATGGTCCTGAGTCACCACTCCGTGAGAGTAGTTGTAGGATTGAGTATCCAATTGAATCATGGTAGTGTAATCCAATACACCATAGGGCCAGAGCCCTATGCTTCGTTGAAAATCCGTCACCGCTTTCACCGTTTCAGGATCCATAACTGCGGTAAGCTTTATAGGATACCCCAACAATTGAAGTCGCTGCTGTGCTCCATACACATTGAGCCCCGTCATTCCGGCGGATGGCTTCACCTGTTCCTTCATAGGGACAAACCCTTCATAGGAGGCTTTCGCTTTGACCAAATCTCGGGCAACGAAATTTTCTACCACATAATCCGGCTGGACTCCTTTGCCGTGAATATCATTTTTATTAGGACTCAAGAAGTAAAAGATCGACAACTTGAAGCTCCCTTCATATGGCAATGTGCCAACCATTTGGGCTATGCCCTTTCCGTAGGTGGCGTTTCCAACCAAGGGAGCTGCTTTATGATCCTTCACCGCAGCCGCCAACAATTCTGTTGCACTGGCACTGTTGTGATCCACCAGGATTACGGAAGGCAACGGAGCCACAATTCCTTTGGTAGCCATGTGGGTTTCCACCTGTTTCCCCTGTCGGTAGAAATGAGTAAGGACCCCTTCTTCCACAAAATAATCTGCCACCCGCATTGCTCCGTTGATTAAGCCGCCCCCGTTTCCTCGAAGATCCAAAATTAATTTTTCCGCGCCTTGATTTACTAAAGCGATGCGGGCCTGGTTGAATTCCTGATCACTGTCCGAATCGAAAGAAGAAATCTTGATGTAACCGATATCCTCTCCCATAAGTTGGTAGGTTACAGCCTGGTTCTGAATCTTTTCTCGGGTAACGGTGATGTCATAGGAAGCTCCATCCCGCAAAACCGTAATTTTCACAGCAGTACCTGCCGGGCCACGTAACAACATGGCAATGTCCTCCAAGGACTTGTTGGCCAGGCTTTTTCCATCGATAAATGTAAGGACATCTCCTGATTTAATGCCGGCTTTGGCCGCAGGTCCACCGGTATGAATGTCCGTCACCAAGCACTGGTTTCCACTTTTTTGAATGGTTACTCCCACTCCTTCGTAATTGTTGTTTACTTGGTCTTGAAATTGACCTGCTCCTTCCGTTTCCTCAAAGTAGACGCTATAAGGATCATTAAGGCTGCTCAAAGCCCCCGCAAAGGCACCATTCACCAAATCATCCAAAGAAACTTGATCCTTATAGTTTTGTTCAATGAACAACAAATATTCCTCCAAGGACTTAATGCGCTTCTCCATCTTTGCCGTGTCCTGGGCCGTAGCTCCATACACTGACGGAATAAAAAGGACAAAGGCCAATGAGGTAAGCACCATGGCAATGGCAATAATTATCGCAATAGCTCGAACCGTTCGCTGTTTCATGTCATTTGTTCATCCTTCCATCTTTTCTCCTAGGCGATTCTCCAAAAGGCTTCCTTAATCATACCACTTCAATCTTCAACTTGTTATGACTTTCCGAAAGACCCCGAAGACTGATGTGGTAATCAATGTCCAGGGAGCCGCTGCCTTCTTCCCCCAGGTTGTTTTCCACATGGTTGGTCAACACTTCCATCTCAAAAACGCCAAAGGGTGTTTCGTAAAATCCCATGGTGCGTTTTCCTTTTTCGAACTCAATCACCGTTTCATCTTCCGGGTCTCCGATTCGTTTCATTTTCACCTTGTCACCTGTCAATTGCAAATTGGTCTTACACCCGGGAAGACCGGAAAATTCGCTTTCATCATACTCCAAAAAAAGGGATTTCCCCTTTCTGTAAAACTTGCCTTCTGTCACCAGTTCGATTTTTTCTTCCTCTTCACCTACATAAATTTGTTTGCCTACGATTTTTAGCATGATATCTTTCATATCCATACCCCACTATTCTTTGAATCAATTCCGGAAAGGAGATCCCCTGATTCTCCCAAAGGAGAGGCATCATACTATATTGAGTAAATCCCGGAATTGTATTAATCTCGTTCAAATATATAGTACCCCGTTTTCGGTCGATAAAAAAGTCAATTCGTGCAAACCCGGACCCATCGATAGCCTGAAAGGCTTCTTCGGCAATTTGACCAATCCGTTGTTCTTGCTCCTCCGTCAGTTCTGCGGGAATCACCAGCTTGGAAGCACCTCCTGTTTGATACTTGGCCCGATAGTCATAGAATTCCTCTGCCGGTAAAATTTCTCCGACGGAAGAAATCTCCAGATTTTCCGGAGGATTTCCAATCACCGAGATTTCCACCTCACGACATTCCACCCCTTCTTCTACCAATACCCTGCCATCAAAGCAAAAGGCCTGTTGCAAAGCCTCTTCCAATCCATCCAAAGTCTTTACTTTGCTGATTCCAACACTGGACCCCATATTAGCAGGTTTTACGAAATAGGGCAATACCAACTTGCTCGATATTTCCTTATAAATTCTTTCTCTGTTTCGTCGATAACTTTCCTCCGTCACTAAATGGTATTTGCACTGCGGCAATCCATTGGCGCGAAAAACATCTTTAGCAGCCCCTTTATCCATGGCCAAGGAAGAGGCCAAAACTCCACAGCCTGCATAAGGAATGTCCAACATTTCCAACATCCCCTGAATGGTGCCATCCTCCCCAAAGGGGCCATGCAATACAGGAAAGATGAAATCCACCCACTCTTTCAGGTTACCCGGATTCAAAGGTGTAGCCTCTTCTTCCCATCGGTCTTCCGGAATTTTCTCTATGGATCCGTAATACCGTTTCCATTGTCCTGTTCGAGTAATTCCGATGGGAACCACCTGGTACTGTTCCGTCTCCTCCGCAGCCCGAATCACCGCCGCTGCGGACATAAGAGAAATTTCATATTCTCCGGACCGACTGCCGAATACTACCCCTAGTCGCACTTTGTCCATCTCTATTCCTTCTCTTTCTCTTTGACCCATTTCGTAAAGAATTCCGTCATGTTCTTTAGCCAGACTTCCACTTCCTCAGAAGATTCCCCGTTTCCAAAAAGATACACCTTAAGTTTTGGCTCTGTCCCGGAAGGACGAATAGCAAAACCCCTTTCTCCTTCCAACCTTACTTCCACCACATCCGAAGGCGGCAATGTCTCTCCCGGCAAATAATCCACGACTTCCTCTACCTTGCACCCCGCCACTCGGCCGGGAGGATGGGTTCGCCACTCTTCCATCAGCCTTCCCATGGTATCCATTCCTTTGGCACCGGGAAACTGAAAATCCAACAAATGATTTTTTGTATACCCATACTCTTCGTAGATTTCTTCCAGTCGTTGAATTAAAGTTCTTCCCCGACGCTTGTACCATGCCGCCATTTCACAAATCAACATCACTCCATTGACCCCGTCTTTGTCCCGCACATAAGTCCCCGCCAAATAGCCGTAACTTTCTTCAAACCCGAAAACAAATTCTTGAGATCGTCCTTGATCTTCCAGCTGCCCGATTTTTTCTCCAATGTATTTAAATCCGGTCAAGGTGGCTTCCACCCGAACCCCATAATCTCTCACCATTCGGTCCAACATGGGCGTCGTTACAATAGTGCGCACCATCATGGGATTATCCGGAAGGGTGCCCTTTTCTTTTCTTTGCCGGCATAGAAAATCTCCCAGCAAAAGACCCATCTCGTTGCCCGTAGGAAGATGATAAACCCCTTGATGAAGAACACCAACCCCCACCCGATCGCAATCCGGGTCCGTGGCCAATACCAAGTCGGCTTGCTTTTCTTCTGCCAATGCCAGGGCCAGGGCCAAGGCCTCCGGCTTCTCCGGATTGGGATAAGGACATGTAGGGAAATGGCCATCGGGAGCTTCCTGTTCCGGTACCACCCAAAACCGGCCTACTTGTATACGACGAAATATTTCGCATACCGGTTCCAATCCGGCCCCGTTCAAAGGACTATATACCAGAGATAGGTTTTCACAAAAAACATCCATTCGCTCTCCCAGCACTTGCTGGTAATAAGCTTCCTTGGTTTCTTCTCCCATCCAGTGAAAAACACCCGGCTGCTGGTTGTTGGTGTCTCCGTCTTCTTCCTTGACAAACCAGGGTTGCTTTTGGATTTCATCTAAAATCAAGGCGGCTTCTTTTTCCGTCACCTGACATCCCCGGTGATTATATACCTTATACCCATTGTACTCCGAAGGATTATGGCTGGCAGTTATCATAATTCCCATTGCACATCCATGATGCCTCGTAGCATAGCTTAAGGCCGGTGCAGGCATCAATGTGTCATATATGTAGGCATTCAATCCGGCTTGAGTTACCACACGACCAGCCAACTCACCGAACTCCCGGGATTGAATTCGACTATCGTAACCGATGGCCACCTTTTCCCCCAGCCTATATTTCTTAATATAGGAAACCAACCCTCGCGTGGTTTTTTCTACGGTATAACCATTCATTCGATTGGTCCCGGCTCCCAGCTTTCCTCGAAGTCCTCCGGTGCCAAAAGCCAACTCCCGGTAAAACCGGTCCTCCCCTTCCTCCAGAGCCCTCATATCCCCGGATTCCACGGCATGCCATAAAGAAAGAAGTTCTTCCCGAATATCCTTTTCCAACCCGGGCTGCTTCAACCAGGTTTGGAACGACTCTTTCCAGCGAGAAAGTTCACTGCTATTTGGCTGATTCATAAAATCTTCCTTTCTTTTTTTCTTTGAATCATTGAATTATACCACAAAAATATCACCAAATCTTCATTTTTTAGTCGTATACTTTTATGCCGTAAGGGGTATATATTGGATATATAATGAAGGAGGCGCATGTAAAAATGGAACAATACAAAGGTTCATATGAAAACCGGGAATATGGACCCGGTATCCGGCAGGCATACTACTACACCAGTCCCGAACCAGAGAAAAAGAAAAACAAGTGGGGACGAAAAGGGTTGGCGATTCTGGCTGTCCTCTTCCTTATACTATCCGGAACGCTAGGTTTTGCCGGAGGACTTTTGGCTACAGGCGTGGCACAGGATTTAACCCTGCAGGAAACCCTGAATCAAATTCTTCCGCAGCGAGCCACTTCCCAAGGGTCCGAAACCGGATTTAATTTGGAAAAAGCCACCGGAAGTGAAATGACCATTCAGGAAATCATTCATCAAGCAGCCCACGCGGTAGTTGAAATCCGAACGGAATCTGTGGCTACCGACTTCTGGTTGGGTCAGTATGTAACCCAGGGTGCCGGCTCCGGGGTCATCGTGGAGTCTAACGGAATCATCCTCACAAACAACCATGTAATTCAAGGGGCACAAAAGATTACCGTCTCTCTGAAAAACGGAAAGAGCTATGAGGCAAAAGTCATTGGTACTGACCAGCAGACCGATGTAGCCGTTCTTCAAATCAATGAAACCGGACTGACTACTGCCCGAATCGGCGACAGCAGCCAATTGGTGGTTGGAGATTTGGCGGTGGCCATTGGAAATCCTTTGGGGCAATTAGGCGGAACTGCTACGGCCGGAATCATCAGTGCCTTGGATCGGGAAGTTACCATTGACGGAAAAACCATGTCCCTTCTTCAAACCGATGCTTCCATCAATCCCGGAAATTCCGGAGGCGGGTTATTCAATCAATATGGACAGCTTATCGGCATTGTAGTGGCCAAATCAGGGGGATCCAATGTGGAAGGATTGGGTTTTGCCATCCCCATCAACACCGCCAAGGTCATCGCAGACCAGCTGATGGCACATGGCTACGTTCAAGGCAGAGTACAAATGGGCCTTACCTTAGTGGACATCACCACCTCTTATGACGCCTCCCGACATGGTGTCAATGCATTGGGTTTGTATGTGGTTTCCGCAGACAGCGCTCAAGCAAAAGCCGCCGGATTTATGAGTGGGGACCGGCTCCTTTCCATTGAGGATGCAGTAATCAATCATTTCCCCGATGTAACGAAAGCGTTGGAAAAATACGAGGTAGGAGACACGGTGCAAGTTACCGTGGCCCGTCAAGATCAAACTCGGATTTTAACCTTGATTCTGGGAGAGAAGCGGCCTTAAGGATTTTCCATTTTTCTTTCTCGACTGGAGAAACTGTTCTGGACTCAATGATTTTTTGAATCCCTTTGTTGTGTACAAAGGGATCTTTTATTTCTCGCTCCCTGAAAATCCGCTCTACCTCCTGTGGGTCCACCAAGTAACACTGCTGAAGCATCCAGGCTGCCGCCATTTTACCATAATAGCCTGGCACCTCCTGCTGAGTAACAACCCCATATATTTCCTGCAAATAAGGAGGCGTCCGATAATATCCCATGGCACAAACCAAAAAAAATCGAAGGAAATATGTTTTTCGACTTCTCCCATACTCCATCAATACGGGCCAGAAATTTACCCGTTCTTCTTTGGTTTTTAAAAAATGAAAATCCGTTTTGCAAAGATCACATACGGGCCAACTATCGATGGCCTCCACGAAGGGACCCAATCTCTCCATACGCTCATCAAACCCCATCTTTTCATGGCCCAACACCAAACCCCACAGAATTTTTTCTTCCATATAAAGGGTTTCGGAAAACTCCCACTCTGTTTCGCACATCATCAAAAAAGCCCGGGAATCTTCTTTCAAAATTCCTCGAGCCATTTTCCTCAGCTCCGGCATGGGCACTCCTAAAATTCCGGCCACATCCGGTGTCAGCTTTTCTACAAAGCTTTGGTGTCTCTGGTCTGCTTTTTCCTTTAATTGATTCAGGATTGTTGCTCTCATCGATGTTTCACTTCCTCGCAAATAACCATTTGCTTTAACCCGTCGATGTGGTCATCCGCTGCATTGCGCGCCATGAGGGTGTCCCCTTTTACAATGCCTTCCAAGATTTGCTTGTGCTCATCCGGCATTTTTTCCGCCCGACGAAAATCATCGTAGTAAAGATATCGAAAACGCAACACCATTTCTTGAAGCTGCTCCACCATGGATACCAACACCTTGTTGCCGGTTCCTTCCACGATCAAGTGATGAAATCGAGTATCATTCTTGATCATTTCCGGAGTATTTTCGGCAATCACCGCCTGATTAAAGGCATCACTGACCCGAATCAATTCCCGCTTCTGGTTTTCCGTCATTCTAGCCGCAGCAAATTGAGCCGCCAATCCTTCCATGGTTTGACGCACTTCCAAAATGTCTACCATGTCCTTGGTGGAAATGGAAGAAGCATAAGCGCCTCTTCGGGGCTCAATAATCACCAACCCCTCTTTTTCCAGCTTTCGAATGGCTTCCCGCACCGGGGTTCGAGATACACCCATCTCTTCTGCCAGCTCCACTTCCATCATCCGGGTGCCAGGAGAAATTTTTCCTGTTAAAATCAACAGCTTAAGCTCTTCATACACAACCTCCCGTAAGGGCTTATGGTTGTGAATGTCAAAATTGATCATCTTTGCTACTCCTCTTCTACATTTTCCGGGGTATCAGAGCCTTTCAACGGGGAAGTATGAGTCAGTGCCACTTGAGAAAACATCTTTTTCATCTCCAGCGCCACTTTCTCTGCTTTTTTCTTCTGTTGAAAAATTCCAAAGATGGTGGGCCCGCTGCCACTCATTTGGACGAATCCTTCTCCGGCCAAGCCCTCCATCCTGTTTTTTGTATACACGATTATAGGATACTTCTTCCCGGCAACAATTTCAAGGTCATTTCCCATGTTTTCTCCAATCTTTTGCCAGTTCTTTTCCACCAAACCTTCTATTAGCTTATAAGATAAAGGAGAAGATTTTTCCAACTCCTGATCCCACGCCTGATATATGTCTTTGGTAGAGGATTCCACATCGGGTGTAACCAATACCACCCAACAATCCAATCCTTCCAAGGGACGAAGGCATGTGCCGGTTCCCGTTGCCTGAGCACAGGTACAAGGTCTTTCATCTTGAAGAAACTGGCGTTTCAAAAAAGGGTGGCAGGCTACTTGCCCCCCCATGGAAAAAGGCACATCGGATCCCAGTTCCTCGGCCAATTTCAACAAAAAATCATAGTCCTGACGACTGCCCAACAGGTGATCCATGGCCAGCAGTACTGCCGCACCGTTTCCGCTGCCTCCCGCCAAGCCGGATGCCAGTGGAATTCGTTTTTCCAAATAAATATCCACTCCCCCACCATATCCGGTAGCTTCCTTCATTCTAGCCGCTGCTTGAAAAGCCAGATTCCCGGCGTCCAGCGGCAGCTGAGGATGGTTGGTAGTAAGTCGGATTTCCGAAGTGTTTTCATTTAACCCCACAGAAACCAGGTCATGTAGGGTTACCTGTTGCAAGACCATATCCACCCGATGATAGCCGTCCGGAAGGCGTTCCATCACATTCAACAACAAATTAATTTTTCCGTAGGATTTGATAACCACAGAAGATTGACTCATCGAAAACTCCTTCCATTTCTGAATATCCAAAATTGGAAAAACGGAGAAGCGCCTTTCTTTGGCTCTCCCCCGCTTTTATGGATTCCTTTATTTCTTTTTCTTCGCCTTGGATGTCCCCTTTTTCGGATTGGTAGTGCCGGATTTCTTTCGTTGTTCCTCGGCTCGTGCTTCTTTTTCCGCGCGAGCTTTCGTTCCGGACTTGTATTCACTCCCCGCCTCTCGAATGGGTCTGGGTTGTTTTACTCTCTTACGATTTCCGTCTTCATAAAACTTTTCCTTGGCGGCTCTTTCTTCTAAAATTCGTGCAATTTCTTTTTCCTTTTGAGCCCGAGCCTTGGCTTCTGCCACAGCCGCCCTCTCCTTGGCTTTTTTATCTTTAGCCACCACTTCCTCTACCGACTTGCCTTTTTCCTTGGCCACTTTATAGGGGTTCACTTTGTCTTCTTCCTTCTTGGGCTTCTTCCCCTTTTCATCTTTGTTTTTCATAGCCTTGGTGGAAAGGAACAATACAGCCACCATCATGGCGCCCATCAACACCATGTTAACCGTCATATCTTTCGAAGTGTCTCTCGTAGAAAAGTGAAGGCGAATAGGCTCTTCTAAAAATTCCCCGGAAACGGATTGAAAGGATTCATCCACCACCAATTGATATTGGGTGTTTTCTTTTAAATCCCCCTGGACCGCTACCAATGCCAAACCTTCTTCCTTTGGACTATAGGCTATGGTAAAATCTACCTTATTGTTTTCCGAGTCGGTGAAACGAATAGCCTTGACATTATCTTCTACGTTTACATCTTGATTGAAATAGAGCTTAACAGCAAAATTAATGGCTTGGTAGTCCGTCCCCCCGTCCTCCGGAAAGCTTTCTTCCAGCACCAACGCCCCAAAGGCCATGGATGTGGTGGACATCAATAACACCGCGATTAAAATTACGAGAAATCCCCTTCTCTTCATAACAACTTATCCTCCGATTTTTGATTTCTCAAGTCTTTAAAAAACTCCTTGAGTAGTGCTCCGCAAGGTTCTGCCAATACTCCCTCTACCACTTCCGGCTGGTGGTTCAGTCTGCTTTCGGTGAACAAGGATAGTACAGAGCCTGCGGCTCCTCCTTTGGGATCCCGAACCCCGTAAATCACCTTGGGAATGCGAGCCCATATAATGGCTCCTGCACACATACTGCAAGGTTCACACGTCACATACAACTGAGTATCCAGTAACCGCCACCCACCCAGATGGCCGGCAGCTTGCCGAATGGCCAACATCTCTGCATGGGCGGTGGGATCTTTTTTTGTTTGTGTTTGATTGTGGCCTCTGCCGATGATTTTTCCCTCTTTTACAATGACGCAACCGATAGGAACTTCACCTGACGAATAAGCCTTTTCAGCCTCTTTTAAGGCTTCTTCCATGTATTTTTCCATAGACTTTATAATATTATCACAACCCGTATTGGATTTCAAACAAAATTCCCTTGATAAAACTCCTCTTTATTTTCCCCAACAACTGCAAAATTCTGCCATTTCTTCCTGTCTGACTTTTTTCAATTCACAAGACCCCAGGCTAACGGGCACCACCAGGGTCATCCCATGTCCCTGATGCTTTTTGTCCCTTGTTATGTAAGCGGAAAGAGGTTCTCCCGGCACATCCCCAAGGGGTGAAAACCCCAACTCCAGCAAAATTTCCTGAATGGGTAGGCTAAGGTCTTCTTTAGACCATCCCATTCTATATGCCGCCCTGGCTTCCAAAATCATTCCCATGGCCACCGCCTCTCCATGAGAGATCTGATAGTTTTTCCATTTTTCAATGGCATGTCCCACCGTATGTCCAAAATTCAACAACATCCGCAACCCCAAATCTTTGTAATCCCGGGCTACCATCTCCTGCTTTCGTTGAACACATCGAAGAATGAATTGTTTTTCCACTTCCGGTTGAACTTTTTCCGGTGGAAAATCAGGATAAGGCACCATTTTTTTCATGAGACCCCAACATTCCATGTCTCCGATGACCCCATACTTAACCCCTTCCGCCAACCCCTCTCGATACACCGCCGGCGAAAGACTTCGCAGCATTTCCGGGTCGGTAAGAATAGCCAGTGGGTTCCAAAAGGTTCCGGCCATGTTTTTCCCACAATCAAGATTCACCCCTGTTTTCCCCCCAACAGAGGAATCAATGGCCGCCAACAATGTGGTGGGAACTTGAATGTAGGACATTCCTCTCATGTATATGGAAGCGGCGAATCCTGTAAAATCTCCCGGGACCCCACCTCCCAGCGCTATTAGCAAGTCATGGCGATTTAAGCCGTGCTCCGCCATTTCACATAGCACCTGATGCAATTGGTTCATGTTTTTGGAACCATCCCCCGGGGTCAATTGATAGGTCCAAAGAGAAAACCCTCGACGGGTTAGTTCCGCCTCCACTTCGTTCAAGTACAAGCTTCCTACGGTTTTATCGGTAATAATGCCGATTCGCGTTGGTTGTTTTTCCCCCAACAACCGCTCTATTTCTCCTCCCAACCGATGCCGCAACCCGGCTTCCATTTTCCACTCATTCATCCTTCTGCTCCCTCTCCACACTCTTTTTCAGAAAAACCTCTTCCGCATATTTTTTATAGAGAGGTTCTCGCTGTCGGGCCATTTCCTCCAAGGCCGGCAAGTCTTTGGATAGAGGTCTCCCTTCACAAGCCAATTCTTCCAACGGTCTCTTGACCCATAAAATTCGTCCATTTTGCCGAAGAGCATCCATGGCTTCCCTTTGCAATACCATTCCCCCGCCGGTGGCAATCACCTGCCCGGTTCTTTTTCCAATCTCCAAAGCCACCTCTTTCTCCCACCTTCGAAACAACGGTTCTCCGCCTTCCTGAAATAGTGCGGATATGGTTTGGCCGGAATGTTGCTCTACCAGATCATCCGTATCTACGAAAATTTTTCCCGTGACTTCCGCCATTTTTTTCCCATAGGTGGTTTTTCCGGATCCCGGCATCCCAACCAACACCCGGTTCGTCAACCTTTCCCTCAATTGTTCCAGGATGGTTTCCGTCCATTCTTCTCGGTTTTTCCCTCCCGGCAGCTTGCCTTTCAGAAAAATTTCGGCCCCCAAAACTCCTTGGGCCACCAGCATGGAAAGTCCATTTCCGGTCACCAGGCCACGATCCCTGGCCTGAAGAAGCAAAGAGGTAAACATCGGATTATAGATTACATCAAATACCGCTTCCAAGAAAGGAAACCTTGAAAGTTCCACTAAAACTTCTCCATTTTGGGGATACATTCCCACCGGCGTAGTATTAATCAACACATCCGCTTGAGGCCAACCCCGATTATAAGAAACCACTTCAACTTCCCCTTGCTTTCCCTCTTTTCCTCGCCTAGAGGCCACCCGAATTTCACTAGCACCCATCGTTCTCATTACATGAACCGCCGTACGACCGGTGGCACCATCCCCCAACACCAACACCTTCTTGCCACAAAGGTTTAGTCCGGCTCGTTGAATCATATAACGGAAACCCTCCAGATCCGTGTTATAGGCCTGAAGTTCACCCTGCCTATTCTTGAGCAATAGATTGGCAGAACCAAGTGCCGCCGCTTCCGGCGACATCTCCTCTACATACTCCAGCACTTTTTCTTTATAAGGGATGGTCACCATGGCACCATCAAAATCCTTAGCTTTAAGAAAAAAATCCAGCTCTTCCGGGGTTTTTTCCCACAGGGAAAATCCATAGACCCCCATACTTTCATGGATTTCCTTAGAATAACTATGCTGTAAGGTCTTTCCCAAAAGACCATATCGGGATCCTCCCATAGGTGGCTCCTTTCCTGTTTATTATTCGGTGGTGCTTAACACTTCCCGGTTTTTCTCCACCTGACTCACCTTCATTTCCACCACATCCTCCGGGGAAATCTCTTCCAGCAAGCCTAATATGGTAGGGCCCAAGTAAATGGTATCCAGGATCTCTCCCCGAAGGGAAATTTTGCTGAAAGGGGTAAAATTTTCTCCCTTAATATAGTATTCCCGGCCGATCTTCACCACTTCATCAATACAAATTGGGTGAATTCCCATCACCAGGCGGGTGGGTTCATAGGGATTAATGCCTCCATAAAGGTATCGTTTCCCATATAGCATATCGTAAGCCAAAAGCTCCAAACGTTCCATATATTTTGGGTCCTCTTGATGATTCTGATGGTATGCCATCAGGGTTCCTTGTTGAATTTTCGCCTTTCCCAATACTTGTGCCGCCAACTGATAGGCGGTTAGATTTTTTTCCTCCTTCGGCAACCAGTAATTGGCCCAAATCACATATTCCGTAGAATAAAGATCTCCGGTGGTCAACTCTTCCTCTGAAAAATCGATGGCCGGTAAATGGTCGCCGTAAAACACCACCATAACCCGTTCCTTTTGCCGGGAAAGGGTTTGAATCAAATCTGCCACAAACCGGTCCATGCTGTAAATTAGATTGGCATAGTATTCGTACTGCCATTTCAGTGGCTCTGACGGAGCCTCCAGCACAGTGATTTCCGGTTTTAACAACACTTGCTCCGAGGGATATGCACCATGCCCTTCTACGCTGATAGCATAGATGAAATCTTCTCCCTCTGTAGAATTCATGGCGTCCAAAATGTAGTTGGTTAGCACTTGATCTCTGGCCCAATTTTTAGGTGTTTTTACCACATTATTCATATACTCCAAGCTGGTAAAGGTATCGAATCCTAAATTGGAAAAAACCTTGTTTCGCCCATAAAAAGCCCCTCGATGATTGTGAATGGCATGAGTACTATATCCAATGCTTTTTAAGTCGTAGGCTACCGTTTCCAGGGTGGTTTCCAACAAGATGGATTTGTAAGGGTATTCTCCCGGACCAAAGGACTTTACACTAATCCCACTCAGTACTTCAAATTCTGTATTGGCGGTACCGGCCCCAACGGAAGGTACCTTCAACAGCCCTCCGGAATAGTTTTCCCGCAACCTGCGAAAGGTAGGAATGGGGTCTTGTGAAAAAGTCACTTCCTCAAACCAGTTCGGGTCCGCAAAGGATTCCAACTGAACCATAATGATGTTGGGGTGTTTTTTCCCATCATCTTCTTTCGGCCATAAAAGCAATCCATCCGCTCCCAACTCTTCGGCGGTAAAGATCTGCCGAAAATAATCTTCCGTATAATTTTGAGGTTTTGAAATACCGGTATTCAACCAGGTGTTGATAAAGCAATAGGGAAAACCGAAATCCCGGTAGGCGTACGCCAAATTCCCAAAATAGGTGTCCACCAATCCGGCCCGAATTCCCATACCGGACACTCCAAAGGTTCCTAGCACAATCACCAAAACCAAAGCCGCCATCTTGCGGTAACAAATCTTTTTTCCTTTCGGCCCCTTGAACCAGAGCAGAAGGACTCCCAAAAGCACTCCTGCCAATAGAATTCCACTGGCGATGAGTGCTTCTTTGGAAAGATAATTAGTGGCTATGGTCAATCCATCCTTCCAATTGGCCAAATCCTTGGTGGTGAAAGGTGTCATCCGGTTGGAGAGAATCACCCCATTGGCGGTCCCCAACACAACCCAAAGCAAAGAAATGAACCCATACACCAATGCCTTTCTCCTGAAAAGAAGCCCCAATGAAAGGGTGGCGAACAAGATCAAAGTATTATAAAGGAACACCAACGGGCTTTCCAATAGAAAACGAACTCCCGGCCATACACCCTGCCTGGCCATGGCTTCAATAAAATAGTTGAGAACAAAAGCCAACAGAACCGGTGCCAAAATTTTATTTTCTTTCCACCTCATTGTATTTTTTGCTTTGCCACCTTGGACAAGTTCATATATTCCTCCAATGACAAGGTTTCTCCTCTTCTGTTTTCTTGAATCCCGACGGTTTCCAACAACGCCTTTACCTCGTCCTTTGACAAGCCAAATGCACCGGTTAACCCGTTCAGCAATGTTTTTCTTCGTTTCCCAAAAGCAGCTTTGATTAAACCAAAAAGAATCGTTTCTTCCACCTGGGAATCAAAAACCCGCTCTTGAAGAACGATTTGAATTACGGTGGAATCCACTTTCGGTTGAGGAAAAAAAACCTCTTTGGGCACTGAAAGCAAAATTTTGCACTGCCCATAGTATTGAACCGCCAATGTGATAGCTCCATATTCCTTGGTGCCTGGTTTTGCCATCAACCGTTCTGCCACCTCTTTTTGCATCATCACCGTAATGGAAGACAACGGCAATTTATCTTCCAAAAGTTTCATAAGGATGGGAGTGGTGATGTAGTACGGAAGATTGGCCACCACTTTAATCGCTTCCGGCACCTGTCCATCCGGAAGCCGTATGTCTTGAATCCGCTGCTGCAAATTCACTTTCAAAATATCTTGATGAAGTATTTCCTTGTTGGGATATTCTTCCAACACTTCTTCTAATATGGGAATGAGATGTTTGTCGATCTCCACCGCAAGCACCATTCCCGCTCTTTGGCAAAGTTCCCGGGTTAGAACCCCCAAGCCGGGACCGATTTCAATCACAAGGTCTTTTTCCCGGATTCCTGCTTTTTCCAAAAGGTTGTGAATAATATTTTTGTCCGCCAAAAAGTTTTGCCCCAGGCTCTTGGAAGGCCTGAGGTCATTTTCTTGTAGAATCTTCTTGATATTGGATGGTGCGTAAAGCTTCATAAAAGTCCTCTTTTCTTATCCCGAACCCGTTGAGTTTTTCTAGGAATCCAATACTGTTTCCGTAGCCAATTCCCAAAATTTTTCCCATTTTTCTTCGCCGCAAAGCCGCTTTGGGGCTGGAAGTAAGACCTTCTTGAAACAGCATGTCGAAAGTAAACACCTTTTGGCAGACTTCCGGTATGTTTTGAAATCCCAAGGCTTTTTCAAGGGCTTCCCGTATTTTTTCGGGAGACCCATTCTCCACGCCAATATCCGCTTCCCGAAGGGCATCTTCCAAATCCAAAAAGGCTTGTTTTGCCTTGGGATATCGACTTAGAAGTCTATTTCTTAGTTGTTGTCCCGCGTGATCCGGATCGGTAAACAGGATGAGCCCGGGGCCTCGATACCCCTGGTCTAAAAGGGCCCAAGTTTCGGGGCGGATTCCATATCCATGGGTTTCTATGGTAGTGCACACAACGGCTCTTTTGATGGCCGCTGTATCATCCCGCCCTTCCACAACCACGATTTCTTTAATTTCCATCATTGGCTTCTTCTTTTTTTGGAAAGATGTACAGCGTTTCCCCGGGCATGATCAACTTCAACTGCTCCCGGGCTTGCTGTTCCACATATTCGGTGCTATTTACATTTTTCAGTTCCTCTTCCAGCCTAGCTTTTTCTTTTTCCAAAGCATACCGGTTCAAGGCCAGCTCTTCCCTCTCTTTTACCAAGGAATAAATGTGAAAAGCCTGAATGCTTAAGGCCAAAAGAAGAGCCGCTAAAATCAGAAGGTACATTATCCGTCGCCGGACATTCTTGGCTTTTCTTCGAATGGATGGAGCCGGCTCAGGAGATTCACAATACCTTCTCTTGGCCAGCTCTAGCTCTCTTTTTTGTTTGCGTTCTTCTCGCTCAGCCTGGGCTTTGGAGGGATGGCTGACGGATTTTTTAACATATTCCTGACTTCGGCTCAATCTTTTGTTCGCCATAGCCTCTTCCTTCCCTAGTCGATATCTCTTTTTCCTCGATGGGCAGCCAAAGGAAACTGCAATGTAACGGCAGTTCCTTTCCCTTCTTTGCTGTCCAGAAGAATTTTCCCGCCATGGTTTTCAACAATTTGCTTGGATATGGCCAAGCCCAAACCGGTGCCTCCCATGGCTCTGGATCGAGCTTTATCCACCCTGAAAAACCGTTCAAATACACGGGACACATCTTCCTCCGGGATGCCCACGCCATTGTCCTTTACTCTGGTCAATACCTGTTCCCCCTCCATTCGAAGGTCGATGTCAATTCGTCCACCCGGCTCGGTGTATTTGATGGCATTGCTCAGCACATTCAAAAGCACCTGCTCAATTTGGTCTTTGTCCGCAAAAATGGGAGCCACTATACTTTCTTTATAAAGACGATTCACTTGCTGCTGTTTGCTTTGAGCCTGAAACCACACCTTGATTACCGCCGATTCCAAAAGCTCCCGCAAGTTAATGTCTTGCTTATTCATTTCTTCCTGCTTGTATTCCAACCGGGATAATTGCAATAAATCCCGCACCAAACGGGCCATACGATCCGCCTCGCTGTCAATGATTTGAAGAAAGTTCTTAGAAATCTCCGGGTCTTCCGGACAACTGTCTAGCATGGTTTCTGTGTAGCTCTTGATGGTGGTCAAAGGTGTTTTTAATTCGTGGCTTACGTTGGCTACAAAATCCATTTGCATGTTTTCCAGCTTGTGCCGTTGGGTGATGTCTTGAATGATTAGTATCAATCCCGCTTCCCGGTCCAATTCGTCCCGGAATTTGTCATACCGGATGGTATATATGAAGCCCCCCGTTTCAAAAGATTCGGTTTGAGGCCCCGGGGTTGCTTTTTCTCGAAGGTTGGCCAGCGTCATGTCCCCATAAAAAACACCGTCAATCAAGCTGTCATAGTCCGTATTGGTCACTTGCTCCGGAGTGGTTTTCAACAAATCCATAGCTGCTTGGTTGGCATGAATGATTCTACCTTCTAAGTCCACGGCGATCAACCCATCTGCCATATGTCTCAAAACCGTTTCCAGCTTGTTTTTCTCACTGTTGATTTGAGACAGGGTTTTGTTCAATTCCAGTCTGAGTAAATTAAACATCTGCGCCAATTGTCCGATTTCATCCTGGGATTTTACGCTGACCTCCTGGCTGAAATCTCCTTGTGCCATTCGTTGAGCTTTTTCCGTTACATGATTAATGGGCTCTGTGATGCTTCTGGAAATTAGAAATCCCAAGATCACCGTAACAAGTAATGCAATGGCCATCGCCTTAAGGAAAATCTCTTGAGAATTCTCAATGGCATCGTCGATGGAGCTGAGGTCTGCCCGAAGAAATACCACCCCAAGAACCTTGTCTTCATCCACCGGAAACACCATGTTCATAACAGGAATGGTGCCGCCGGAAGTATTTAAGGCCGTTTCACTTTCTCCTTTTTCTCCCGAAAGACCCTTTAAAATCAACCCTTCATCCAAAAGACCCAAGGCACTGGTTCCGCTATGATAGTTGGAAGCCGCAATGATATTGAAATTGGGATCCACCACAAAAATTTCTTCCTTCAGCGTGCTTCCCCACGCTTCCACAATGTCTTGAATTTCTTCTCGATAAAGACTAAGGTCCTCATAATTTTTCAAGGAAGTCAACAGGGTTCCTTGGTTCACCGCGTTGTTCATATTATCGCGAACGGTTCCTCGAAGGTACTCCTCTGTTTCGGACATGATAAACACTCCGATGATGGTGATGGCAATAAACACCAACAAGCAGTAAATCAGAACGATTCGCAATCGTATACTCCGGGCCCTATTTCTCATGAAAGAAAATCTCCTACTACTGATTGCACCGGATTACATGCCGGCAAAATAGTATCCGATGCCTCGCTTGGTCATGATGTACTTGGGATTGGCAGAGTCGTCTTCCAATTTTTCCCGAAGCCTCCTTACCGTCACATCCACCGTTCGAATATCTCCATAGTACTCATAGCCCCAGACTTCCTCCAGCAATTGCTCCCGGGAAAACACTTTATTTTCCCGCTCCGCCAGGTATTTTAACAACTCAAATTCACGCAAGGTCAATTCCAGCGCCTTCCCCTCTTTTCGCACTTCATATCGATTCATATCAATTTCCAAATTGCCGTATTGATGGATTGGCTGATTGTCTTCCCCCGGATTCTCTCCATTGTTCATCCTTCGAATGTTGGCCTTTATTCTCGCAATCAATTCCCTCATACCAAAAGGCTTGGTAATGTAGTCGTCGGCACCCAATTCCAACCCAAGCACCTTGTCCACTTCTTCTTCCTTGGCGGTCAACATCAGCACGGGAACATGGCTTTTTTCCCTGGTCCTTTTCAACACTTCAAAGCCATCCATTTTGGGAAGCATTACATCCAGCAACACTAGGTCCGGGTTGGAAGAAAGAATCTGATTCAGGCCCGTTTCTCCGTCGTATGCCGTTTCCACCTGAAAACCATCTTTCTCCAAATTGAACTTAATGATATCGGATATGGGTTTTTCGTCTTCCACAATCAAAACTTTTTTCGGTTCCATTGGGTACTCTCCTTTTCCTTTCAGGACGCCCACCTGCTACAGATAGTTGAAGGGATTCTTGGCAACCCCCAACACCCGTATTTCAAAATGAAGATGAGAACCGGTACTTCTTCCCGTATTCCCTACATCTGCGATATGCTGACCCTGATAGACTTTATCACCCACCGACACATGAATCTTGCTACAGTGCCCGTAAACGGTGGTAAGATTCCCACCATGGTCGATTTCTACACAATACCCCAATTCTCCGTTGTAAGCGGCAAAGATAACCGTGCCCCCGTCGGAAGCTCGAATTTTGGTGCCGGTAGGCGCTGCCAGATCAATGCCGTTATGCATCCTTCCCCATCTCATGCCGAATCGAGAAGTCAAGGTGTAGTTGGAAACCGGATAAATGAAAGAGCCCGTGCCTTGCAACGGAGGTGGCGGTTTGGTTCCTACCAACACCACCGCACCTCGCGGTTCACTAATGATTTTTTCCTCCAGTATCATCTTAGCCGTTTCTTTTCCGTTGTTTCGAACAATCTTCGCCACCACTTCCCTTTGCCCATCTATTCCGGCAACTCGAGTGGTCATTTCTCCTTCCCAGGTATTTCGATCATCCTGGTAGGTAGTGGTGTAAGGAATGTATTCGATATAGCGGGTGGTTTCTACTGTCTGTACTTTTACCATGGGAACGGATTCCGATAAGAACAAGGTCTGGCCGATTTCCAGTTGCCTCACATCCACATTGGGGTTGGATGCCAATAGCTGGCTTTGGGTAATGCCATACTTATTGGCCACAAAAGCAAATGTTTCTCCCGCTTGTACCACATGGGTGTCAGTCCGGCGACCCCCTGTCAAAATTCTCTGAGACACTTCATCTACATTTTCAATTCGCCCCAGTTTGGTATCCAGCTCTTTGATTTCTATGGTTTCAGCAAAACCTACACTTTCATACTCGGTATTTCCTTCCGAGGATAAAAAGTTGTTCAGCACTCGGTTTAGTGCCCGTTCGGCCTCTTCCTGACTATTAAGAATCCCTACCCGGGTTCCCTCAATAAAAATCCCATACCCTTTGGCGGTCAAATCCTGCATGTATGTTAGGCGCCGAAGTACTTTTTCTTGTGTGTCTACCTCTTTTCCAATAATAAACACCCGCTGAAAGGTAATGTCCGAATCCTTATCAATGGCAATCAACGCCTCGTGCTCTTTGGACAGCTGTTGGTTCACCACATCTACCAAAAGAAGCACATCTTCCTGTTCTTTCACCAATCCCAAGGTTCGATTGTTATAAGCATATTCATAACCGGTAACAAAGTTAAAAAAGCTGATCATCAAAATGGAAGCAATGACCACTCCAGCCAATGTCCCCAACAAACCTCTTTTATGGCGGTCACTTAAAACACGAATTCGATAAATCTTCCAGGCAATGGCACTTTTGACGGAATTAATAACATCATCCACCTGGTCGCTTCGACGGTCCATTCGGTCGATGACGAACACCAAACGGTTGGAAAAAACCGCTCCTTGCTGAAAAAAACGGTGCTTGGGTTTAATGGTTTTCAGCACAAATTTGTTCCATCGAATCCGCCACAAATGAGAAATTCTGGACCAAAAGCATCCCGGTTTCTTGCATGGGACCGGATTTCGCAAGCTCCGTTTTACCGTCTTGTTTTTTTGGATAATTTCTTCCCGTTCTTTCAAGTATCGGTAGCGAACCATTTGCTGTTCTTTGTAATAGGCTTCTTTTTTTGCTCGTCGTTCCGCCTTGGGCAGGGTCCTGTAATAAGCCTTTCGATTCTTGTTGGCCAACTTTCTTTCGGCCCGTTCCCTCAGCATATTTTCCCGTTTGGCTACCGACTGTATGTAGATTCGTTCATGGGCCACCAAGTCGTCTCTTCGGTTCCTTCTTCGCAGCAGAACCTCGGCCATTCTTTCTTCCCGGCGCTTGGCCATGTCTCTTGCCCGCTGTTGTTCTCTTTCAATGATGGCATTTTTTCGCCCTTGGATCTCTTGTTCGTAATTCTTTCGGTCTTGCCGGTCTCTTTGCTTGTTTTCGCTGATTCGAGCTTTTTCAGCCTCAATGGCTTTTCGTTCTTTTTCCTTTTCTTGGCGTTCCTGCTCATAATATCTCTGATCCGACATGGCAAACCGCTGATCACGATGCCTTCGATATCGATTGATAAGAGAATTTTTTCTCTTTTTCTCTTTTTCTCTTTTTTGTCGGTCTTTTTCCTGGCGTTTGGCCTCTTTCTCTTTTTCTTTGGCCTTCTCTTTCTCCTCTTTCCGTTGAATCTTAACTTCTTCTTTTTCATATTTCGCCTGAAGTTTTTCAATGCTTGCCTTTTGTTTTCCCCGCATTTCTTCAGCTTCCTGCTGGGCTCTTTCCACGTCCCGCTGATCCTTTTTTGCGCTTTCTTCCAAGGCTTTTTCCAGCCGGCCCAAAGAAGCCTCTTCCTTTTCCGACAGTCGGTCCGTTACTTTTTCCGCTTTGGCTAGCGCCTTTTCCTCCCGATGGTAAATCTTGATTTCTTCCTTGGAAAGCCGCTCTTCCAAAATTCTTTGAACTTCTTCCTCCGACATATTGCGAAGAGCCAGCTCTGCTTGCCTTTTCTTCCGCCTTTCTTCCATGCGCTGTTGGATTTCTTCCGAAGACAATTCTCCCCGCGGCTCCTTTGGCGGGATTTCTTCTCCAAGAACCCCTCCCGTTTTGTTATGAATCCGTTGGGCAAGCAGCGCCTTGGCCTCTTCCCGGGACAATTTATCGTAGTCCGGGTAGGGGGAACCGCTTTTCTTATCTTCGCTATTTCTATTCTGTTGTTGCTTTCTATCTTTCGACGAGGTTTTTCCTTTATCTTTTTGGTCTTTCCCTTTGCCGAAATGAAATAAACTCATGTGCTGCTATTCTCCGTTCTTTTGTTTCCACATTTTTTAAGTTTCAAATACTTCTTTCACTACATCTTGACATGCACAAGGAGCACCTTCCCGGGTTTTCCCTGTATCTTTGCAAATCTTACATTCATATCGGATGTCCGTATAATCCGGTGGGAACCCATTTTTTGTTAAAAGGTACGCTCGCTCTTCCTTCTTTTTTTCAAGATGGGCCAATAGCACTTCTTTTTCCCGAGAACTTCCTTCCAAGGCCAACCGGGTCACGCCTCGATGCAATCTGGCCAATTCTTGATCCAAATCCCGCACCAAGGGCACCTTGCGGTAGACCTCTCCTTTTCGTTCCTCCGCATCCTTCTTCCCTTTCTCCCGCCTTGCAGAATACACATCCTCCAATGCATTTTGGCCGTTGGCGCCAAAAGAAAGCTTGCCTTCCCCATGACGATTCTCTCTACGATTCATCAGCACCTGGTTGATATAATTTAAGTTGGGATTGGAAATGCCGGTGGTTTTTCTGCATGCCTCCAATATTTCTTCCATGGGGATTCCCAAGCCTTCTAACCAGTGGTCCATCATTTCCCGTTCCGCCTCCGTAGGATTCCTTAAAAACCCCAAGGCACGAAAAATCCGCCGGTGTCTTTGATTGAAAAACTCCTTTTTTTCCAAATGCTCTTCAATTTGCTCCGGTCGTGAAAGACCTCGCCGGGTCCAATCCCGAACAATGGCTTCAATATATTTTATACTTACATTGTGTTTGTTTTTTGAAGAATAGGCAAAGGCATACACTACCATTTCCGGAGTGGCTCCGTAATCCGACAGCCATGAAACGATTTCCATTGGCTCCGTTCCTCCCAAAGGCCTTCCCATGGTTCGCTCAATTAGGGAAAACATCTCCACCAATTGTTGATCTTCCAGGGAACACTCCCCTTTTGTTCCGCGAACCTCTGGTTCCGGCAACGAAAACTCTATAACTCCAACTCGATTCCAATAGGCAAGCGCCTGGGCTACCTCTTGTTTTGATTGCCCTAAATCTAAAACAGCCTTTTCAAAATCCCCCTCTTCCCCCTGTTGATACATCATGAGAAAATAGAGATACACCTTCACATATTCCGCAGGTGCATCCTTCAGATACCGTTGTATAAACACATTGCTCACATGGGTATCCTTCAAAGCGGGATCCCCCCATTCTTCCGGCTTAAACTTCACTAAAAGCCCCCTCCAATGTTGCTTTTGTCTACGAATTTTGTGTAGTTGCTCAACCAGGTCAATTCAATGGACCCGGTGGGACCACTTCTGTTTTTTGCCACAATGATGTCGCATACACCTGGTTTGGTGCTGTTCTCCCGGGTATAGTATTCGTCGCGATAAAGAAAAACCACAATGTCTGCGTCCTGTTCAATAGACCCGGATTCTCTCAAATCCGAAAGAACCGGTGTGTGATCGCTTCGTTGCTCCGGTGCACGAGACAGCTGAGACAGCACGATGACTGGGCAATCGATTTCACGTGCCAGCTGTTTTAAATATCTGGAAAGCGCAGTGATTTCCTGTTGTCGACTTTCTGCACGACCTTCAAAAGTCATAAGCTGGAGATAATCGATAAACACCAAATCCAAACCCTTTTCCGCCTTTAACCGTCGACACTTGTTTTTAATTTCCGAAACGGTGATTCCCGGTGTATCGTCTAAATACAGTTGACCCTTTGACAAGGTATCGATGGCCGCACTAAGTTGCTCCCACTCGGAGTTTTCCAATTCCCCCATTTTCAACTTTTGGGAATCGATTCGGGACTCCATAGCAAGAAGCCGTAGCCCCAACTGCTCCTTGGCCATTTCCAAAGAAAACAACAACACCTTCGCGCCCCCCTTCAAAGAAGCTTGCTGGGCCACATTCAATGCAAATGCCGTCTTCCCCATGGAAGGCCGTGCTGCCAAGATGATTAATTCCGACTTTTGAAAACCCCCAAATTTCTTGTCGTAGTCGGAAAATCCGGAAGAAACTCCCGTTACTTTTCCTTCCAGTTTGGAATTTTCATCAATCATGTTTAAATTTTGGTCTAGCACATCCCGGATGGAAGCCACTTCCTTGGTCTGCCTTGCTTGGGCAATTTCAAAAATCTTCTGTTCTGCAATATCGATGGCTTCCGCCGCTTCGATTTTTTCCTTATATCCCATATCTAAAATTTCAGAGGAAGCAAGAATCAATTGCCGCAAGGTTGCTTTTTCCGCCACAATTTTGGCATATTCTCCTGCGTTGGCTGTGGAAGGAACTCCGGAAGCCAAGGAAAACACATAGGCCCTCCCTCCCACCATATCCAAGGAATTTCTCTTTTTCAGCTCTTCGGAGACGGTGACGGTATCCACTGGTTTAGAAGCACGATAAAGCAAGGTGATTACATCAAAAATTTCCCGATGAATTTCGCTATAAAAATCTTTGGCACGCACTACTTCCATGATGTCAAAAAGAGCATCCTTCGAAAGCATGGCAGCCCCCAAAACCGACATTTCCGCCTCATTATTGTGTGGAGGAATTCGTTGTATCATCTCCCGGTTCCACCTTTCCTTTAGACCGTAATATTCACCTTGAGGTGTCCCACCACCTCATAAAACAACTTTACATCAACGATAAAAGTTCCGGTCTGCTTGATGGGGCTGTCTAGAAGCAGCTTTTTTTTGTCGATTTCCATCCCATGTTGTTCCAGCAATCCTTCCGCCACATCTTTAGATGTGATGGACCCAAATAGCCGGCCCCCTTCTCCACCTTTTGTTTTTATTTCAACGGTTAATTCTTCCAGCTTTTGAGCCAGTTTTTCCGCTTCTTCTTTTTCTTTTTCAAACTTTTCTTTCTGCAAAGCTTTGGCTTTTTCCAAACTTCGCACATTTCCTTCGGTGGCTTGTTGGGCCATTCCTTTGGGAATCAACATGTTTCTCGCGTATCCGTCGCTGACCTTCACCACATCTCCCGCTTTTCCGGTACCCTTCACATCTTTCAATAGAATCACTATCATTCTTCTTCCTCCCTTAAGACCGCCTTCAATTTTTTAAGCATCTCCTCCGGCGATTCCTTGCTTTGACATCCTGCCGTGGTCAAATGACCGCCGCCCCCCAACTTCTCCATGACTGTCTGAACATTCACCGCCCCTAAAGAACGGGCACTCATGACCGTATCGCCCTGAATGTCCCGGGCTGCCACATAACCTGCTTTTACTCCCTTGATAGACAACAATTCATCAGCAATTTGTGCCGTAATAATCTGCGCATTGTTATGTTCACCCTCGCAAATGGTCATGGCCTGTCCCTCTTTGGTAATGGTAGCTTTGGATACGCACTTGGCTCGTATTTTAAACAATTTCATGTCCGTTTGAAAAAATCGCTTTACTTCCGTAGTATCGGCCCCTTGCCGTTTCAACCAGGCCGCCGCCTCAAAGGTTCGAACTCCGGTTTTCACCGAAAATCGATTGGTGTCCATGGTAATGCCTGCCAACATAATTTCCGACTCCAATTTGTCTATGTTTTTCCGTTCTCCGGAATATCCCAAAATCTCTGTAATCAGTTCCGAAGTAGAAGATGCGTAGGGCTCCAAATATTGGAGCACCGGATTTTCCACACAATCGGCCGCTTTTCGATGGTGGTCGATGATGGCTACCCGGTCAATTTTTTCCAACAATTCCCGACTTTCCGCCAACACCGGCCGATGAAAGTCTACTAAAATCAGAAGGGAATCTTTATCCGCTAATTTCAAAGCTTCCTCTCCCGTTACGAAATTGTAAGAATCGGTTTCTTTGGCCAAATGCACCATCTCCGCCAATGTCTCATTGTACTTGTCCAAAAGGATATACGCTTCGGTATACCGGCTGTCGCACATTCGAAACAGCCCCAATGCGGCGCCAAAAGAATCCATGTCGGGATTTCGGTGTCCCATAATGAACACTTTGGAAGCTTGGTTCAAAAGAGTGGTAAGCGCGTGAGCCACCACGCGGGATTTCCCTTTGTTCGTTTTTTCCACCGCTTGCGATTTCCCGCCGTAATACTCCACCTTGTTAATCTTCTTAACTACAGCCTGATCTCCACCGCGACCCAAGGCCAAGTCCAACATGTCCGATGCATATTTTTCTGTTTGGGCCGGAGTTTTTCCTCCGGAACCCACCCCAATCGAAAGAGTGGCCGGAAAATCAGTTTCTGTTTCGATGGCCCTCACCTCATCCAAAACAGAGTATTTGCTTTCCGAAAGTCCTTCCATGTATTGTTGGGAAAACACCACCAAATATTTATTTTCGCCAATTTTTGTCACCGACGCATCCATTTTTCCACCCCAACCCCGGATAACTTTATCCAGCGCCGACAGGAGGGATCCCCGGTTTTCTTCTGATGTGCCTTGTATCAGTTCCTCGTAGTTATCAATTTGCAATACCGCCAAGGCGTCTCTGGCTTCGTTGTAAAGAACTTTTAGGTTTTCCAAAGTAGTAACATCTTTAAGAGACACAATGGTATAGGGACCATCTTCTTCTTGTAATGGCCGGGCAATCACCTTATATATGCTGTCATTGCGACAAAACTTCACCGGTTTTTCTACGCCACCTTGACAGATGGTCTTTTGTTTCATGTCCATCAAAAAAGACAATTCTTTTCCCACCAGATTTGATTCATCCAGAATATCGGCAAAAGTTTTCACCGCACCCAAAATCACACCTTTTTCATCGATTACACAGGCCGGAAGAGGCCAATATGCCAAGATTCGTAGCAGTTCTTTTTCCGTTACCATCCATGGACCCTTTCTGGAAACATTGTTATACCACCGGCCGTTCCATCCGGTCTCGGAGATTCAACACCAAATCCGTAACTCCCAAAATGAAAAGAAAAATACGGGAAATACGGGGAACGGAAAGCACCAGCACCGCCAGAGGAGGTACCCACCCCGGCCACTTTTTCTGATGCCCGAAGAAAAACACTACGGCGGCTCCCTGTACCACAAAATAAAACTCCATCAACACGTTTACATTGCTTAACACCAACGCTCCGATTTCAAAATCCTTGCTAAAAATCCAAGAAGCGATGAAGATTGCCAACCACCCCCAAATTCCCTGCCTTGGCCAGGAAAAACTACGAAAATGAGGCAACTTTCGAATTTCCTTGGGCCCCTTGGATCCGATTTTCGCAATCAAGATGTATTCAAAGTAAGAGGACAATGCCGCCAACACCAACAGTGTGCCTGGCAGGCTATTGATTATTACGGTGTATGTAGAAATCAGTTGTCCTTGAATCTCCGTTGCACTTCTTCCCGAAAAAAGAGGATGATTCAAAATTCTTTCATCGGCCACCATCCATTCCACCGTCTCTTTCATTGCCATGGCCAATTGTTCACCAAGCCCCATTCCCGAAGCAGCGGTAAGAATAAAAACAAACAAAATCCCCAAAGCTGCTGCCAAAAAAGCTTCCAACACCACTTTGTAGGGACGCTCCCCGAGGGCCATGTTCTTTGGAATAACCATAGCCGGCAGAACCAAGATGACTAAAAATAGGCCCAGAATAACCATTCAAAACCCCCTAGAGAATTATCACCGTATTATACCATAGGTGGGATAGTATGTCTTCCACTACATATAGTGTTTGTATTTTTTCACCACCACAATTCCACCTTGTACCAATTGAAATTTCAACAAAAAGCGAGTCCTTTGGGGACCCGCTTTCCATTCATTTTGAGTCGTTTTTTAGTCAGATACATAAGGGAGCAAAGCAACAATTCGAGCTCTTTTAATGGCCGTTGTCACTTCTCTTTGATGCATCGCACAAGTTCCGGTGATTCTTTTCGGAAGAATCTTGCCCCTCTCTGTGATATACTTTCGCAGTTTCTCCACATCTTTATAATCAATGGACTCGGTTTTATCTGCACAGAACTGGCAAATCTTTTTCCTTCTCATGCCTCCTGCGTTTCTTCTTTTTTCTATCATTTCATTGTTCCTCCGTTATACTTCCATCCTGTTTAGAAGGGAATGTCGTCGTCATCCAGAGCCTGGAACCCTTCCGGAACACCCGTTGATTCTTTGGGGCCCTCGAATTCCTTCTTATCTCCCCACTCCAGAAATTCTACCCGGTCGGCTACCACATCGGTGGTGTATACCGTCTGTCCCTCTTTATTTTTGTAGCTTCCTGTTTGAATTCTGCCTTGGACTCCAACCAAACGACCTTTTTCCAAATACTTCCCGCAGTTCTCTGCCTGCCGGCCAAAAACCGTGATTCTGGGAAAGTCCGTTTGCTTTTCCTTTCCTTCTCGAATCGGCCGATCGATGGCCAGGTTAAAAGTGGCCACAGCCAGTTGGCTATCCGGTACATATCTCAACTCCGGGTCTCTGGTTAATCTTCCGATCAATACGACACTATTCATAACACCCTCCGTAACATTTACCTTTGGTCTTTGTTAATGATCAGATGTCTTATAACGGCATCTGAGATTTTCAGTCTTCTATCCAGCTCTTTGGGCAACTGGGCACTGCCAGTAAACTCCATTACTACATAGAATCCTTCGTTCTTTTTTTGGATGGGATATGCAAGCTTCCGCATGCCCCAAACATCCACCTTGCCGACTTCTCCGTCTGCTGCTATGATTTCCTGAACCATAGCCATTGCAGCATCTTTCTTGTCGTCTTCAAGTGTGGAGTCCAAAATGAACAAAACCTCGTAATTGGTCATTTCTTTCACCTCCCTATGGACTAAATGGCGACGGCCCTCCCGTCGCAGAGATTGGTGTATTTCTTCCCTTCAGGCGAATACACGCCTTATTATTATACAACAGTTCTTGGGTAATGCAAGGATTTCTTTTCTGATATAGGGGTTTCCTGACTCCTCCCACTATTTGCCCTTCCGCTTCTTCACGCATTCATGAAGAAGGTACTCAATTTGTCCGTTCACGGAACGAAAATCATCTTGCGCCCAAGCGGCAATTTCCCGATATAGTTCTGACGAAAGGCGAAGCGGCACTTGTTTTTTTTCACCATCTTTATATTTTGTGTCCTTCTCTGCCATTTTCCCTTCCTTTCCTTGTTTTTCTTCGGCAATTAATACAAGGTTCCACTATTCACAACGGGCTGGGCATCCTTATTTCCACATAATACCACCATCAAGTTGCTGACCATAGCCGCCTTTCTCTCTTCATCCAGATTCACTACCTGTTTTTCGCTTAGTTTTTCGATGGCCATTTCCACCATTCCTACCGCTCCCTCTACAATCATGGTTCGGGCATCGATAATGGCACGGGCTTGTTGCCTCTGCAACATGGCTGCGGCAATTTCCTGGGCATAAGCCAAATGAGTAATTCGGGCTTCTACGATTTCCAGCCCTGCATCCTCCACCTTTTCCTGAATAGCCACTTGCAGCTTTTCCGCCACTTCCTGGCTACTACCCCGTAAGGACTCTTCATCTCTTCCGGGTGGCGTATCGTAGGGATAGGTTCGTACGATGTTTCGAAGAGCAGAGTCGCACTGTATGGAAAGAAACTCCTGGTAATTGTCTACATTGAATACCGCTTTGGCCGTGTTGACCACCCTCCAGATTACCACAATGCCGATTTCAATGGGATTTCCCTCTTCGTCGTTGATTTTTTGTTTTTCGTTGGACAAGGTCATGGTTTTCAAAGAAACCTTCTTCCGAGCCGGTTGTTGGCTGGTTGATTTGGAAGAAGTTCCTTTAGAACTGGCTGCCAACACCTGCATCAAGGAACTCTTTTCCGCCTCGGCCACCGGGTTGGTAGCTCCGCAGAAGGGATTTACAAAATAGAACCCGGCACCCTTCAAGCTGCCATAGTATTTCCCAAACAAGGTGAGCACATAGGCTTCGTTGGGTTTTAATATTTTTAATCCGTTGTACAGAAATGGCCCCAAAAGAAAGGCATAAAAGCCGGAAGCGAAGAGCAGCCACACCCCCTCTGTGACCAGCCCATAGAAAAAAACCGCCACTGCTACCAAAATCAAAAGGGTGTTTCCGATGAGCATCGCCATTCCATTGATATGAGGCGCCTTAACCTCTACATTCTGAGGGCCCGGGTTCAACTCCGGTTTTTCTTTGATGTTTTTCATTTTCTTCTTTTCCTCCCTGCAATACAAACATATCGACTTGTTCCTTTTTTTGATATCTTTTTGATATCATGATAATATTGTTTTTTTTGTCTATTGTCAAGAGAAATCCAGTCAAAGATTCTTCTTTTTTAAGAGTGTTTAATATGAAACCAGTTTTTTCGGTATTCGATCAGGCCCTCTTCCGCCATTCGACTCAATTCTTTTGACAACGCGCTTCGATCCACCGCCAAAAAATCTGCCAACTCCTGGCGGTCAAAGGGGATATGAAAAGCATCCCCTTCCATGGCCAGAGCCTGGCTGGATAAATAAGCAATCACCTTGTCTCGAATGGTGCGACGGCTTAAGACTTCCATCTTTTGATTTAGCTGAATGTTTTTTTCTGCCAAGATATTCAGCATGTTCCCAATGAGGCGGGTATGAAAGGGGCAGGCATTGGTACAACTGGTCACCATACGCTTATAATCCAAAAATAGGATTTTTGAAGCATCCAAGGCAATTACATTTACCGGAAGAAAATGGGTGCGCGCCCAGGAGAAAGATTCTCCAAACATCTCTCCGGGACCCGCCCTGGAAACAATGGAACGATTGCCCCAATAATCTTCACGGGTTATATGAACATTCCCCTCCAGCAGAATTCCTAAATCCGTATCTTTTGATCCGGCTTGCCAAACATACTGTCTCTTCTCATAATATCGAATCTTTGCCCCCAGACAATCCAACATGGACTCCAGTTCCGTCAGGTTCACGCCTTGAAATAAAGGGGATTGAAGTAACAACTTTTGATACCGCGGCTCAACACGCATTTTCGGTCCTCCATTTGCTTCTTCTACGATTATTGAAAAAAATATAAAAACTTTCGGTTTTTGTTGCATTTGCAACATACCCTGTTCCTTGATTATAGTACACTAAAGTTACCTCTTCAAGAACAAGAACAAAGACAACTCAAAGAATTGCCAGGATTCACAGAATCCTATATCAAAAATAGAAGAACACCAACGCAAGGAGGGTATCAATTATGTTAAGAAAGATTATTGAAATTGACCAGGAACTCTGCAACGGTTGTGGTCTGTGTGCAGAAGCTTGTCACGAAGGAGCCATTGGTATGGTAGATGGAAAAGCCAAGTTGCTTCGGGACGACTATTGTGACGGTCTGGGAGATTGTCTCCCCGTATGTCCTACCGGGGCCATCACCTTTGTAGAAAGAGAAGCTGCCGCCTATGATGAAGAAGCGGTAAAAAGAAACCAGTCCGCAGAAGGATTCCATGCCCAAGGGGAAACCCTGCCCTGTGGTTGCCCCGGCTCTCAATCGAAAACAATCCAACGAAAAGAAGAGGTGGTCGCACCCACAATTACCGTTAGTGAAATGAAGAGCCAATTGCGGCAGTGGCCAGTGCAAATAAAACTGGCTCCTATCAACGCACCCTATTTCAACGGAGCCCATCTGCTGGTGGCCGCAGATTGCACCGCCTTTGCTTACGGAGACTTTCACAACCGATTCATCCGAAACAAGGTGGTTTTAATAGGCTGTCCCAAACTGGACCCGGGAGATTATTCCGAAAAGTTGACAGAAATCATCAAACAAAATGATATCCGAAGCCTAACGGTGGTAAAAATGGAAGTACCTTGCTGTAACGGGATGGAACGGGCTGCCGTTACGGCTCTTCAGCAAAGCGGTAAATTCATTCCCTGGCAAGTCATTACCATCTCTACAGATGGTGAAATATTAGAATAAAGCAACACGTTATCATCAAGCATTCAACACTTGTTAAAAAAGGAGGAAATTCTATGAGCATGTTTTGTTACCAATGTGAACAAACGGCAGGGCAAAAAGCTTGTGCCGGACAAAGAGGTGTCTGCGGAAAAGAAGAAAGCACTGCAAACTTGCAAGATCAACTGACGGGAGCTCTGGTCACTATGGCCAAGCTGGCAGGAGGAAAAGCGCCTCATGAAGAGGCCGTACAGCTCATGCTGGAAGGTTTGTTTACCACCATTACCAACGTCAGTTTTGATGATGACACCCTGCAGATTCTTATTGACCGAATAGAGACAGAAAACAAAAAAATGGGATCGGACCCCAGCTTTGATATGAATCTGGTTTGGAACGACAGCAACGAAGATGTCCGTTCTCTAAAGTCTCTGATTCTTTTTGGCCTGCGGGGTGTGGCCGCCTATGCTTTTCACGCACGAGTATTGGGCTATACCGATGAAAAGGTCAACCATATTTTCTTTGAGGGAATGGCCGCTTTGCCTGAAAATTGGGGAATAGATCAATTGTTGCCCTTGGTATTAAAAGTAGGCGAAGTGAATCTTGCCTGTATGGAGCTGCTAGATAAAGCCAACACGGAAAGCTATGGAACTCCCACACCGGTCACCGTATCCATGACCGTAGAGAAAGGACCTTTTATCGTCATCAGTGGCCACGATCTGAAGGACTTGGAGCTCTTGCTAACACAAACGGAAGGAAAAGGCATCAATATCTATACCCATGGTGAAATGCTTCCGGCCCATGGTTATCCCAAACTAAAGGCCCACTCCCATTTAAAGGGTAACTTCGGTACCGCATGGCAAAATCAACAAAAAGAGTTTATCGATCTTCCCGCTCCCGTGTTGTTCACCACCAACTGCTTAATGCCACCCAAAGATAACTATATGGACCGCATCTTCACTACAGAGGTGGTAGAATATCCAGGGTTGATTCATATCGGAGAGGACAAAGATTTCTCTGCGGTGATTGAAAAAGCCTTGGAGCTGGGTGGCTATCCGAAAGACACGGAATTCACCGGAATCAACGGCGGAAAAACCGTAATGACCGGTTTCGGCCATGGTACCGTTTTAGGCATTGCGGACACCGTCATTGAGGCAGTGAAATCCGGTGCCATCAGTCATTTCTTCCTGGTAGGCGGTTGCGATGGAGCAAAACCAGGCAGAAACTACTATACCAATTTTGTAAAAATGACCCCGGAAAATTCCATTATTTTAACCCTGGCTTGTGGCAAGTATCGATTCAATGACTTAAATCTGGGTACCATCGGCGGGATCCCAAGAATTCTGGATATGGGCCAATGTAACGATGCCTATAGCGCCATCAAAGTAGCCATTGCACTGGCCGAAGCTTTTGAATGTGGCGTCAATGATTTGCCCCTAAGTATGGTTCTTTCCTGGTACGAACAAAAGGCGGTCTGCATTCTTTTAACCCTTCTCTATCTGGGTGTAAAGAACATCTTCTTGGGGCCCACACTTCCTGCCTTTGTTTCTCCTTCTGTTTTGAACTTCTTGGTGGAAAATTTCAATATCTCCCCCATCAGCACTCCGGAAGAAGATCTGGAAAAAATCCTGGGATAACTCAAGCCCCATACAACCAAAAGGGGAACCCCACCGGCTCCCCTTTTACTTTTCCCAACTTAACACTTTTTAGCGCGGTACTCCCTGGCTGCCTTCACAAAGCCATAAAACAAAGGGTGGGTTCCATTGGGGCGGCTTTTCAATTCTGGATGAAACTGCGTTCCCACATACCATGGATGATTTTTTATCTCCACCATCTCCAACAAACTTCCGTCAGGGGACAAGCCCACCGGAAGCAATCCCAGCCCGGAAAACTCTTCCCTGTATTGATTATTGGCCTCATATCGATGGCGATGCCGCTCCATAATTTTTTTCTTCCCGTATGCGACCTGAACCCGGCTTCCCTCCTGAAGGATGCAGGGATAGGCTCCCAACCGCATGGTGGCTCCTTTGGAAGAAACTTTTTGTTGTTCCTCCATGAGATGTATCACGGGATGAGTTGTGTCCTCAACAAATTCTGTGGAATGAGCCTCCATTTTGCCGGCCACATTGCGAGCAAATTCAATGACGGCAATCTGCATCCCAAGGCAAATCCCAAAGTAAGGAAGCTGTTTTTCCCGGGCATATTGGGCTGCCAGAATCATCCCCTCCACGGCTCGAATGCCAAAGCCGCCCGGCACCAAAATTCCATGGCAATCTTCCAGCTGAGACGACACATTGGTTTGTGTTAAATTTTCCGCATCCACCCATCGTATTTCAGGTTTTACCCCATTGTCGGCACCGCCATGCTTAAGAGCTTCCACCACACTGAGATAGGAGTCCTCCAAAGAATTGTATTTTCCCACCATGGCAATGATTACCTTTTCCTTGGCCTCTTGCGTTCGCTTCACCATGTCCCGCCAGGAAGACAAGTCCGGTTCTCTGGTGGAAAGTTTCAGTTTCCGGCAAACCTGAAAGTCCAGCCCCTCCTCCGCCAAAAGCAGCGGAACCTCGTACAGAGAATCCGCCGTTTTGTTTTCAATTACGCAAGCCTCTTCCATATTGCAAAAAAGAGCAATCTTTTCCCTCACATCCACCGGCAAAGGTTCGCCGGTTCGACAAACCAAAATATCCGGTTGAATTCCCATTCGAAGCAACTCTTTTACGGAATGCTGGGTAGGCTTGCTTTTCAGCTCCCCGGTTCCCGGTACCGCTACAATCAGTGATACATGAAGATACAATACCTTTTCTCTGCCCTTTTCCAAGGCCACTTGGCGAATGGCTTCTAAAAAGGGTTGGCTTTCAATGTCCCCCACCGTTCCCCCGATTTCACAGATTACCACTTCGCACCCTTCTTCTTCCATTCGGTAGATTCTCTTCTTAATCTCTTCGGTTATGTTGGGAATAATTTGCACCGTTTTTCCCAAAAAAGCGCCTTGCCTCTCCTGAGACAGGACCTCCCAATATATCTGCCCTGCACTGACGCTGGAGCGAGCCGATAAATTTTCGTCCACGAACCGTTCATAGTGGCCCAAATCCAAATCCGTTTCCGCTCCGTCCTCGGTAACGAACACCTCTCCGTGTTGCAAGGGACTCATGGTCCCCGGGTCCACATTCAAGTAGGGATCGAACTTTTGGTTGCGAACAGAAATCCCTCTCTCCTTTAATAGCCGTCCCAACGAGGCCGCACAGATTCCCTTCCCCAAACCGGAAACCACACCACCCGTTACAAAAATATACTTAACCACGTTCTCTCTCCCTCCTTTTTTTAAACCACGCCTCCACCAGTCCAATAAAAAGAGAAGGCAACCATCCGAAGGGCAGTTTTCCTGCCAATCTGATGGATACCTTCTGCTCACTTCACGTTCCAATTTTACCTACCATCCTTTTCTCTGTCAAGGTACAAATGAAAAGTAATGGGGCAAAATCCACGGTAAGAAAAAGGAGAGGACTTAGGGCCTCTCCTTTGGATAACTATTTGGCTTATTCGGCAAGTTTCTTCTGAGGCGGGAATTTCTCATCGAAGAGAACCTCATCAGAACCCAAAACAACATTCAACCGAATCTTGCCGGCTTTCTTCTGCATTACATAGATGGCAATGGGCACGAAAATAGCCACAAGGGAAATCACGAATACCCATACATCTTCAAAGATACAGAGAATCATAGCCGCAATCTGAACGATGATAGCAAAATAGGCTAAACCTGGGTAGAGCATGGCCTTCACCGTCAACACTTCTTCCGGCACATATCCACGGGCTACCAACCTTTTACGGAAGGTTACCTGAGACAAACAAATGCCTACCCAGCAAAGGGTTCCGGTAAATCCGGAAATGGCAATCATCTTGGCATAAAGCGGAAGGCCTTCGTCTCCCCAAATCCCCAGGAAATCAGAAGCAAATCCCATGAGAAAGACCACCCAACAAGGAAGAATAGTGGCTACCGTTGCGTTATGAGGCACGCTAAACCGATTCAAATTGGACAAGAACTTGGGAGCCATTCCTTCTACGGAAAGCCCGTACATGGAACGAACGGTACCATAAAATCCGGAGTTGGCGCAGGAGAAAGCGGCAATCAGTACAACCACCGTAAACATTCCCGCTGCCCACTTCAATCCGTACACGCCAAGGGTGTAGGCAAAAATGGTTTCATCCAGCCCGGCTTCGAAATAAGGAACAATTAGGGTCAGCACTAAAATGGGAACCAAATAGATTCCGATAATACGATAGGCTACCTTTTTACATGCGGCTGGCACATTCTTTTGAGGATCTTGTGTTTCTGCCGCAGAAAGCCCTACGATTTCAGACCCCTGGAAGTTAACCAAGGTCCAGATCATATAGGTAATGATGATGAAGCCACCTGCCGGGAACAGCTGAGAAGCCACAGAGCCTTCTCCTCCAAGGAGAATCTTGCTCCCAATGAAACCGCCTCCTTCTGTGTAAGGATGCAGATTCCCACCGATGAGGCCCAACCAAATCAACACACCACAAATAACAAAAATAATGATTGCAATAATCTTGATGATGGCCATTACCGATTCGATATGACCAAACCATTTAACCTGATACAGGTTCACGGCTGTCAACAAGCCCAGGGCCACAATACCCCAAACAAATGTGCTCCACACGGGATTCCCAAAGGGAAGCGTTACAAAGTAGTTCATAAATACGCCTACGGCCAAGGCCTCCGATGGAATGTATACCACCCAGTTTACCCAGAAAGCCCATCCAATTCCGGCAGAAGCTGTGTCACCCAGAAATTCTCGAGTGTAGGACACAAAGGAGCCTCTTCTCGGAATGTTTACCAACAATTCCGCAAAGGATTGCATAACGCCGAATATTACAATACCTGCAATTACATAGGCAATTACCACGGCTCCGGCACCCATTTCAGAGAAGGTCAGGCCTAAGCCCAAAAAATAACAAGAGCCGATGATACCGCCTAGAGCAATCAATGATACATGCCATGCTCGGATACCACGGGCTAATGTCCGTTCGCTTTTCTCCGAAGTTCTAAGTTCGTCTGACATTTTCGTCCTCCTTTTCCTTCCGTTTTCTTGAAATTTCAAGTAAGATAATTGTACTCTTGTTGATTGAAAAGTCAACGACAAACATGAGGAAAAGGAGGAACAACTTTGCCCGATCCATCCATACTCGTAACTTACAGTTCTTTTTCTTTGCGCTGCATCAAAACCGCCGCAATAACAATAGCACCTTTGAAGGCCTCTCTCAGGAAAGGAGGAACCCCCCAAAGATTAAGCAAATTATTCATAACAGCAATGATCATGACCCCCAGAACCGTTCCAACCATTGAGCCCTTCCCGCCGGCGAAGCTGGTTCCACCTACTATAACTGCCGCAATGGCATCCAGTTCATAGCCGGATCCCGCGTTGGCATAATCCATAGAACCGATTCGAGCCACCTGCACAATAGCGGCAATGGACACCAAAAAACCCATGAGGGCATAAACTCTTCTTTTCACCCGGATTACATTGATTCCTGACAATCTTGCGGTTCTTTCATTGCTACCTATGGCATAAACTTGCCGTCCAAAAACAGTACGTGTTGCCACGATGTACATCACCACCGCAATGATTAACCAGTAAATGATGGGCATCAGCATCAAATTCCCAATCCGAAAACTGGCCAAGGGCAAAAATTCCCTGGGAACGGAAGGATTATATCCTTGCATAAAATGTTGGGTCACCGAGCGAAACAATTGCATGGTTCCCAAAGTAGCAATGAAAGGTGGTATTTTCCCCTTCGTAATCAGCAACCCCGTTAATTCCCCCAGGACCACACCCATTCCCATTCCAATTATCACCGCTAGCACATAAGCAGGAAATCCAGTAATTCCCATTTGGCCCAGAAGCCCCTTGGGCCCGGTATCCATAAGAACCATAATAGCGGCTCCCACCGCCACCAAGGTGGATCCTACCGCCAAATCGATGCCGCCGGAGATAATGACAAAGGTCATTCCCAGAGAAATAATCCCAATCCCTGCATTGTTTCGAAGCACATTGGTCAGGTTTCGACTCCAGGCAGCGAACCAATCCCCAAAAGAATCGTAATTGAAACCCAAGGCCTGTGCCTGAAGTACCAACATGACCAGCAGTATGATGGCGGTACTGAACAATAGGTTGTTTATCCAGTTGTACTTGAACCACCCACCAAATTGCATTCCCCTATCTTTAATTCCTTCCATGTTCTCCTTCTCCTATCTGCTTGACTTGACCTCCGGTGGCAAGTCGCATGATGTTTTCTTCCGTCATCACTTCTCCTGAAACCTCCCCCATGATTTCTCCATGGTACATCACTAGCGCCCGGTCACAAACACGAATGATTTCCTGGGCTTCGCTAGATAATACCACAATAGCCATCCCTTGATCCGCTAAATCCAAGATGATATCGTATATGTCTTCCTTTGCTCCAACATCCACCCCCTGTGTGGGGTTGTCCAGAATTAAGATTTTCGGATTGGCCGATAACCATTTGGCCAGTACCACTTTTTGCTGATTCCCTCCCGAAAGGCTGGTAATGGGGTCTTCACTTTTTTCCAGTTTAATCCGCAATCCTTTTACTTTTTCCCCAAACTCCTTTTGTTGCAGACTGCGATGAATCAACCCTCTCCGAACCAGTTTTGGCCATATCACAACAGTTCCGTTTTCCAATATGTTCAAATCCTTGATGATTCCGTTTTCCTTTCGATCACGCGGTAAATATCCAATCCCCAGATTAAGAGCATGCTTGGGATTCTTTACCCGAACTTTTTTTCCGTTTAGGAAAATCCCCTTTCGGTAATCCGTATTGCATCCAAAAACCGTTCGAAACAGCTCGCTTCGCCCGTCTCCCAACAATCCGGTGAATCCCAACACTTCTCCGGCTCGAACCGAAAAGTTCACATCCTTAAAGCATCTCTGAAAAGACATGTTTTCCCCTCGTAACACCTCTTCTCCCAATTCTCGTTTTCGTTGAAGGCTTTCCGTTCTCACTTCATGCCCCACCATGAATTTGGCCAAATCATTGACGGTAATCTCTTTCACCGCCCCTTCGGCTACCATGTCTCCATCTCGAAGAACGGCATACCGGTCACAGATGTGAATGACCTCCTTCAGTTTGTGGGAGATAAAAACCATACCAACCCCTTGTTCTTTCAAGGTTTCCATCATGGCAAAAACCCGCTTGATCTCCGGCTCGGTCAAGGAGGTAGTGGGTTCATCCATAATGATAATTTTGGCTTCCATCATAAGGGCTCGTGCAATTTCAACGATTTGTTTATAAGAAGCATCCAAATCTCGAACCATAGCTTTGGGGTCAATGTCTACATCCATCCGTTGAAACACTTCCCGGCAACGGTCACACATGGCTGAAATATCCAACAGTCCGTTTTTTTTCTTGATTTCATGGGTAATGAACATGTTCTCATAGACTGCCAAATCGTTGATGAGGTTTAAGTCCTGATGAATAAAGCCAATACCGGAATCCAAAGAATCCAAAGGCTTTAAAAAATGTTTTTCTTCCCCATCGATAAGAATTTTGCCGGAATCCGCTTTCACTACCGCTCCCAGAATATTCATCAAGGTGGATTTCCCCGCTCCGTTTTCTCCTAAAAGAGCACAAACCTCTCCTCCCTCCAAGGAAAAATTCACATCCTTTAAAACATCATTAGCTCCAAAGGATTTTACGATATTGAGCATTTCCAACTTCATACGCCCAGTTCCTTTTCTTTTTTTCTTTTTCAAAGGGGGCTATGGCATAGCCATAGCCCCCAGCTATTTACAGATTATTTCGAACTAGTATGGAGAATTGGCATCCAGATAATCTTGGTAATTGTCTTTGTCAACCAAGCTAGTGGGGATAACCATTGGTGTTTCTACCATTTTTCCATCCAACACATCCACTGCCATCTTCACGGCTTCTCTTACCATGGCCGGAGAATACAGCGCGGATTGAACCCACATATCCGGATATTCCGGCATCATGTTGAAGTATTCCTGATTTCCACCGCCACCGGTAATCACCTTGATGTCTGTTCTGCCTGCCTCCGTAATGGCCTGAATAACCCCGATGGAAGTCTCATCATCCAAGGAATAAACCGCATCTATTTGAGGATTGGCTGCCAAAATATCAGCAAAGTCTTTCAATCCGTCTTCTCGGGTAAAGGCGGTGGCATATTCCAAGATGGTCCAGCTTTGATCCAATTCAGCAATGGTATCGTTGAAACCAGCCATTCTCAACTGAGATACGGAGCCGGATGTGGGAACGGGAAGGGTAACAACAACGCCTTCGGGACCAATCTTCTCAAAGATATAGTAAGCGCCCTGTACTCCCATGTCGTAATTGTCCCCTGTTACCAGATAGATTCCTTCGGCATCGATAATAATGTCAAAGTTTACTACGATAATGCCTTCGTCAATAGCTTCCTGAATGGGAACTTCCATGCCTTCCCACTGCGGGAACGCGACGATGGCTTGTGCACCCCAGGTAACCAGGTCTTCCAATTGTGCGGTCATCTGCTCTGCATTGGAAGAAGTCTGTACTTGATAATCCAAGCCCATCTCCTGGCATTGCAGCTCCGCATTGTAGGCAACCGCTGCTACCCAACCATGGGTTACTGCCGGTGCCAAGATACCAACTTTGTACGCATCTTCTGCAGGTGCTTCTGCTTCGCCGCCGCAACCGACAAATGCCGTCATGGCCAACATTGCTACCAACAAAAATACAAATACTTTTCTCTTCATTTTTTTCCTCCTTTTTACTTGCCCGGTTCGGGACCGTTTAACGACTCTTTAATTATACCAACTGTTATGGTTCCCTGCAATCCTTCTACCCTCCTTTCCTGTTTAAGCCTCCATTGTTATAAAGATAGGCTGCACCGATTATGCCCGCATCGTTTCCAAGGTGGGCCGGCACGATGTTGTATTCTGTTTTAAAAAAAGACTTCTCCTTCACCTTTTCACGCAAAGGTTGAAAAAGTATGTCTCCGGCTCCGCTGATTCCACCGCCAATGGCAATAATTTCCGGATCCATCAAGGCGCTGATAGATGTAATGGCCGCGCTTAAATTGTCCACAAAGGTTTCCATGATTTCCATGGCATAGGGATCCTTGTCTCGAGCGGCATCCACCACCATCTTTCCATCCACTTTCTGTGGATTTCCTTGGGCGCGCTCACCCACCAAACTCTTCTTTCCATCATCAATCAGTTTTCTTCCTTCTTCCATCAGCCAGGTGGCCGTGCAATAAGCTTCCACACAACCATAATTGCCACAACTACACCGAAGTCCCCCATATTTCAACATCATGTGTCCAAGCTCCACCCCATGATCTTGACCTCCATTGAACATCTTGCCTTCGCAAATGATGCCACCGCCGACTCCGGTGCCGATGGTCAAGAGCACCGCTGTTCGATATCCCCGGAAGGCGCCGCAACAAAGTTCCCCTAGGGCCGCTGCGTTGGCATCATTTCCCAAATACACGGGAATCCTCGGAAAATGTCTTTTTATTTCGACCACTGCCGGTACATCATGAAAGTCCAGATTATGGGCATGAATTACCCGGCCCTGCTCCCTGTCAATGCTGCCGGGAACAGCAAGACCCATGGAACCCACTTCCTCTATGGAGTGACCCGTCTCTTCCAGCAAACGATTTAGTTCTGCTGCAATTTGGCCAAATACCACCTTATACCCCTCATGAACAAAGGGAATTTTTCCTTTGGCCATCAGGGTTCCGTCTTCTTCTTTCACCAGTCCCAGCTTTATTTTTGTACCACCGATATCCACTCCCGCTCGAATCATGGTCTCTCCTCCCTCAAGAAATAATCCGGGTCAAAATCTCCATCACCGCCAGCAACTGTTCCTCGGTGATTTTTTCCGAAGGTTTCTTATTCTTAATGCACTCCACAAAATGGCCCAACTCTTCCAAATACACTCCGGTGGGCGGTACATTGATTCCCGTGGGAATTTGAATTTTTTCTTTTGTATCGAAAACCCGGGGTTCTTCATCAAATACATAAGCCACCACTTTTCCTCTTCGGTTCTCCATCACCGCCCGCTGAAAGTAAACCCGGTATTCCGCCGTCCAAGGATACTCCGCATTATACCAAGCCGCCTCGGCGCACACATGAAAATCGCCGAAATCATAGTCAAACCGGTAATGTTCATGAAAAGATTTCCCCGGATTTCCACAAGCCGTAAAGTTGAAGTCTTTGGGCTTCCCAAACACGCTGATGATAAAATCCAAATCATGAATATGCAAATCAAAGGGAAGCTGCCCGCTCTTCTCTTTCTCAAAAAGCCAGCCTCCTTGATTCCATCGGGGCCGCGCAGAAAGCCGCACAAAATGGGCATCCAACACATTTCCGTATTCTCCGCTTTCGATAACTTGAGCCAAAACCTGGTATTCACGAAAAAAGCGAAGCACTTGTCCCACATAAATATGTACTCCCTGTTTTTTAGCCCGGTCCAACATTTCTTTGGCATCAGCTGCACCCAGAGCCAAAGGCTTTTCACAAATCACATATTTTCCTTGATCCAATGCTGCCATTACATGTTCTTTATGAAGAAAGGTGGGGGTGCATACATCCACCACATCCACTTCCTCTTTTTCCAGCATCCATGAAACGGTTTCATAAATGGGAATTCCCCACTTTTCCCCATTCTCCCGATCCTTTTCCGTAGTCCCCGTAGCGGCCACCACCTGGGCTCCTTCTATGTGTTGGTAATTGCTGTAATGAACCGTGCCCATTCCGCCCAAGCCAACCAATCCGATTCGAATCATCCCGTTCTCCTTCTTCAACTTTTTTTCCCCCACCACCTGCATTGGCTTCTAGCCCATCAAGGTTTTCAAATATCGGTAGCTTTGCTGAATTCCTTTCTTTCTATCCCCCAAGGACCCCTCGAAAGAGCGATCCTCCATCTCAAGGCATCCAGCTCCCTTATATCCGATATCATGAAGCTTGGCTATAAATTTGGGGAAGTTCACATCTCCCAATCCCGGGATCTTGGGGGTATGCCAGAGGGAAGGATAAGAAAAGCGGCCGTATTCTTCCACCTTCTCCTGATCAATCTGCATGTCCTTAAAATGCACATGAAAGATTCGATCCGGAAAATCCATCAAAGGTTTATTCACCGACATGCCCAGAAGCAACAAATGACTGGGGTCATAACAAAGACCGATGTGGGAACTCATTTCAAACATCTGCCTCCATACATAGGGGGTGGAAGCCAGATTGTTTCCTCCCGGCCACTCATCTCTGGTGAAAAACATGGGACAATTTTCAATGGCCACTCTTACTCCGGTTTCTTCGGCTCCCTTCAGGATGGAAGGCCAAACCCGCTTCATCTGCTTCAGGTTTTCTTCCACAGTCAAGGTTCGATTCTTGCCGATAAAGGTGGTCACCACCGGCACCTTCATCAACGCCGCCGTTTTGATTACCTTCTTGATGTGATTCCTGGCTACCTTGGCGGTTTCTGAATCCTCCGACAAAGGATTGGGAAAATAGGCCAGAGCGGCAATTTCAATGTCCTTTTCTTTAGCATAGTCTAAATAATAAGCTGCTTTTTCCTTCGTCAGAGAATCCACATCGATGTGCGTAATGCCAGCATATCTTCGTATGGCCTTTCCCATCGGCCAACAGCAGACCTCCAAGGCTTTATATCCCGCCTCCGAAGCATAATCCACCACCTCTTCAAAGGTCATTTCCGGCAAGATGGCCGTCAACAATCCCAATTTCATCTTTCCGTTCCTCCTATATTTTCACCCAACCTCGCTTTTGAGCCGACTCGTACACCTTATCATTCAAATACATTTCTCGAACCCCATCCTGGAAGGTGGCATACTCCACAGAGGTATCATCCTTCTTTTCGATGGCTCTGTAAAACTTGTGAAATTGCATCTTAAAGGTGTCTGGAAATCCTTCCACATGGCCGCCGGGATATCCGATCACTTCCCTGACCTTGGGCTCTACCAAAGAAGGGTCTTTGGCCACCTTTTGGTTGTATGCTTCTCTTCTTCCCACCCAAAGCTCATTGGAATCCTCGCTGTCCCATTTTAAGGAACACTTGCTTCCGCTAATTTCGATTACCTGTTGATTTTTACGACCTGCCGTCACTTGACTTACATTTACGCAACCAATGGCTCCTTTTTCAAAACGAAATAGGATGGTACACCAATCCTCAGTTTCTATTTTCTTTTCCTCATAATCTTCGGGACGAAGGGCCACCCCGGAAAAAGTTTCCACTTCTTTCCGGGGTTTTTTTCTGATTTTGTGAACAATTTCAAACTCCGCTAAAAGTTCCACTGCCTTTTGACCAATGATATTTTCCACCATGTCAATCCAATGAGAACCGATGTCCGAAAAGGCCCGGGTTTTTCCGCTGATGGAAGGTTCCAACCGCCAACTCCAATCCGTATCCAAATAAAGCCAATCCTGTAAATAGCAGCCATGCACCGCAAAAATATCTCCCACTTCCCCCTTGTCCACCAAGGCTTTCATTTGAGCCACTTGAGGAAACATGCGCAAGGTATGATTGACGCCGGAAACAATTCTATGTTCCTGAGCATAAGCCGCCAATTTTTTAGCTTCCTCCAATGTTACGGTAAAGGGCTTTTCTACCATTACATGAATGCCCCGTTCCATGGCTTCCATGGTCATCTCATAATGAAGAAAGTTGGGAGTACAAATGTGCACCGCGTCCAGGGCTTCCTTATCAAACATTTCTTTATAATTCCGGTATCCTTTGGGCACATACATCTGAGCCGCTTTTTCTTCCGCTCCTTGGGCATCGGCCAAAGCCACCACATCCACATATCCCAATCTGCGAAGGGCCTCGATATGGGCGGCTCCAATAAATCCTATGCCGATAATACCAACCCGCATTTTTTTCATAGTCCCGCTCCTCTCCCTACAAGGTAAACCCTTGTGTTTTCAGGTAATGGTAGGAATCCCGCACCGCCTGATGAATCTCTTCCAGATTTTTGGGCCCCTCCTTAGTGAATTCAATTTCGATGGAAAAAGGACAATTGTTCTTAGCCGCCTTCAGTTTTTCAAAAATCATGGGAAAATCCACATACCCTTTTCCTAGAGCAGGGAAGTTCCATTCTTTGGGTTCCCCTGCTTTTTCCTTTAAGTGCATGTACCCGATTTTCTCCATGGCCACATCCAAATCTGCTTCCATATCCACATCCGCAAAAAAAATCACATTGGCGGTGTCATAATTAATCAAGACCCGGGAGGAATCCACCAAATCTACAATCTCCCGTAGCACCTTGCCGGTGGCGTGATCTCCGTGAAGCTCCAGCACTAGCTTCATATTGTTTTCTTCTAAATAAGGAACCAAGCTCTTGACGGAACGGGCCACTTCTTCATTGGATGTGTGAACATGGTCTTTCAAGTGGGCTTCCCCGATAGATGAAACGATGTATTCACATCCATAAAACGCCGCCAGCTTCATATTCATGATGAAGTCCGGAATCCTTTCTGGATCCATGAGGTTCGTGTGCCCGCTCATGGCAAAGGGATAAAGAGAAAGCTCTTTCATTTTTTCTTGAACACGAACCAACTGTTGAAACGGTTGGTTTGGGAAAACATGCTCCGTCCAACCCTTTGTGGCTGTCAATTCTACATAGTGAAACCCCGCCTTGGCGATGCCCTCCAATGCTTCTTCGATGGAATAGCCGTGATAACAATTGGAATTGACCCCGATGATTCGATCCATATTCCATTCCTCCTTTATATAGTTCTTTTTTTACCCGCCCAAAGGCGGTTTACACAATTCTTTTTTTACCTCTTTTTGAACACCTTCTATTTTATCCCAAGAAATGGCCTCCTTCAACCCGTAAGACCTGTCATTGTATTCTTCTTTTGCCTGTTATAATATAGAAGACAAATACAGAAAACCACGAGGAATGAAGATGACAAGAAAACCTTCCCAAAAAAGGGAATCCCACACAAAGCAACCCCAAAAAAAACGTGCCCATCTGGCACGAAATTTGTTTCTTTTCCCCCTTATTCTAGTAGTCCTGTTGCCCTTTCTAATTAATGGCTTTGTAATACAGCAAGGAAAAGCCCGAATGGTCTCATCCCAACAGTTGATTGCCCAAACAAACTCATACCAATGCATCCTTGTTCTGGGGGCCGGACTACGCCCTGACGGCGGCCCCAGCCCCATGCTAAAAGATCGACTGGATTTAGCCATTTCTCTTTACGAGGCCCAAGTGGCACCTACTCTTCTTCTTTCAGGAGATCATGGAAAAAAATATTATGATGAAGTCAACTCCATGTTGGCCTACTGCTTGGCCCAAGGCGTTCCCAAAGAAGACATCTTCCTTGATCACGCCGGGTTTTCCACCTATGAGTCCATGGTGCGTGCTCAGAAAATTTTTCAAGTAAAACGGGCCGTGGTGGTCACCCAAGAGTACCATCTCTATCGCGCCTTATACATCGGCCGTCGGTTGGGTATTGACGTACAAGGTGCCTCGGCCACCTTGCGGGAATACCAAGGGCAAGCCGCCCGGGACCAGCGGGAATTTTTTGCCCGAAACAAGGATTTTCTTCAAACCCTCACTTGGCCCGACCCAACCTATCTGGGAGAACCCATCCCCATTACGGGAGATAGTGCCTTAAGTCACGACCGGTGACACGAAATATCCTCCGCGCCTTCTTTTCCTATTTTGAAGAGGGGCTGCCGGAACCGTCTCCGGCCCCTTCACCCTGACACATGGTGGCTCCCGGACATCCGCTGCAAGCCATACCACAATTTCTTTTTCCCTGCTTTTTGTCTCTTACGATCTTCGCCACCACCCCTGCCACAATGGCGATTAGCGCCAACGAAACCAGCACTGTAGATAAAATTGAATACATCTGTTTTCCCCTTTCTCCATATTGTCTTTATCTTCCTAGCATTTGTTTTCTGCTAATTTCCCGGAACTGCAAGAGTTTCCTTTTTTTCGGAAAAGCAATATCCCCAAAAGGCCTAGCGTCAGGAATCCAAAAAAAGTGCCTATGGTGAAATTGCCGGTTATTACAAAAGTTCCTACTTGAAACACAATTAAGGCAATCGAATAGGCAAACAAGGTTTGGTATCCCAGAGCGAACCAAGTCCACTTAGGGCTGTTCATTTCCCTCTTAATGGCGCCGATAGCCGCAAAGCAAGGAGCACATAGCAGATTGAATACCAGGAAGGAGTAGGCAGACAATGTAGTAAACCCGGCTGCCATAGCTCCCCAGATTTCTACCCCGTTTTCCGAAACCTGAGCCATTCCATAAAGAACGCCCAAGGTTCCCACCACATTTTCCTTGGCAACAAAACCAGTAATGGTGGCCACTGCAGTTTGCCAATTTCCCCAACCCAAGGGGACAAAGAGAGGTGCCATCAGGCCACCCACCGCGGCCAAAAATCCCTGGTCTAAATCCTCTACCATTTCCACTCCTCCGGAAGACCATCCGAAGTTGGATAAAAACCAGATGACAATGGTAGCCAGCAATACGATGGTTCCTGCCTTCTTTATAAAGCTATATCCTCTTTCCCAAGTACTTCGTGCCACATTTCCCAATAAGGGAGGATGATAAGAGGGCAGCTCCATCACAAAGGGAGACGGTTCTCCAGAGAACATTTTGGTTTTCTTCAAAATCACCCCGCTGACAATAATGGCGCCAATGCCCACAAAGTAAGCGCTGGGAGCCACCCACCAGGCTCCTTGAAAGATGGCTCCGGCAATTAAGGCTATAATAGGGAGCTTGGCTCCACAAGGAACGAAAGTGGTGGTCATCACCGTCATACGACGATCGTTTTCGCTTTCAATGGTTCGGGATGCCATCACCCCCGGCACTCCACATCCGGTTCCTACCAACATAGGAATAAAGGATTTTCCGGACAACCCGAATTTACGAAACAATCGATCCATGATAAAAGCCACTCTTGCCATATACCCGCAGCCTTCCAATAACGCCAAGAAGGCAAATAGCACAAACATCTGTGGAACGAACCCCAACACCGCACCCACTCCGGCCACAATTCCATCGAGAATCAATCCGTTAAGCCAAGGGGCTGTGTTGAGAAACAACAAAAGGCTCTCCACCCCTCCGGGCACCCAGTCTCCAAAGAGCACTTCATTGGTCCAGTCCGTCACAAATGCCCCTACTGTAGTAACCGACACATAGTAAACCACAAACATCACCAAAGCAAAAATAGGAAGAGCAAGCCACTTGTGGGTTACAATGCGATCGATGCGATCCGATGGTGTCAAAAGACTGTTGTTTTTTCTTCGGTAATTCCCTTTGGTTAATCGAGTCACATATTCATATCGCGCATTGGTAACCAGACTTTCCGCATCGTCTTGAAGAGATTCTTCACAGCGCCGGATTTCCTCTTCCGCCTTGTCTAAAAACGCCTTCTTTTCTTCCGAAGAAAGATTCACATGTTTCCAAATTTTTTCATCCCGCTCAAAAACCTTTACAGAAAACCATCGCAATTGCTTTTCCGGAACACCGTCTCGCAATCCATCTTCTATATGAGCCAGGGCATGTTCAATATGGCCTCCCAACGGATGAGGATCTTTAGGCGACACCGTTTTCCCCACCGCCTCCATAGCCATTTGTGCTGCCTGAAAAATACCGGTTCCTTTCAAAGCCGATATCTCTACCGCTTCCTGTCCCAAATCTTCGGTCAACCCCTTCACATCAATGTGATCTCCATTTTTTTCTACCACATCCATCATGTTAATCGCCAGAACCATGGGAATGCCCAGCTCTGACAATTGGGTGGTGAGATACAGATTTCTTTCCAGATTGGTTCCGTCAATCAAATTTAAAATAACGTCCGGTTTTTCTTCCACTAAATAATTTCGAGCCACCACCTCTTCCAAGGTATAAGGAGAAAGGGAATAAATTCCAGGCAGATCCACAATTCGTACTTTCGGATGACCTTTTAAAAACCCTTCTTTTTTTTCCACCGTAACCCCTGGCCAGTTTCCCACATATTGGTTGGATCCTGTCAACGCATTAAAAAGGGTGGTTTTCCCCGAGTTAGGATTTCCCGCTAGCGCAATTCTTATTTCCATCCCGGATCCTCCTCTCTTTCTTCCACTTCCACCATGGCCGCATCTTCTCCACGAATGGACAACTCATAGCCTCTTACTCTCAACTCCAAAGGATCCCCCAAGGGGGCTTTTTTTCGAACATAAATGGGAGTACCTTTGGTCAACCCCATGTCCATAATGCGACGTTTCACCGCTCCTTCACCATGAAGCTTAACCACCCAAACCGTTTCGCCAATCTTTGCTTCCTTTAAACTTTGCATACTGTACCTCCCCATACCCATATATGCATTGCCATCTTTTGATCTAGGGCAATGCGGCTGTTTTTCACTTCTAGAATATAGTGATTCCCGGCCCTCTGAACCAAGGTAATGCCTGCACCGGGAACAAACCCCAAATGAGACAACCTGCGCCGAAGGCCGTGCCCTCCTTTAATTCGTTGTATAAATGCTGTTTCTCCTACACGCATCATCGAAAGAGGCATTTTGAGTCCTCCTGTGTCTAAATAATAAGTTAGGTTTTCCTAACCTTTCTACCACAAGTTAGCATGTCCTAACCTTTTTGTCAACAGTTTTTCTCATTTATTGATAAGTTCCGGTTGGAGTGGTAATATAATTCATAGGACTCGCTGTGGAAGAAAGGATTTTCTTATATGATCATACAAGAAGCTGCAGAAATGTACTTAGAAACCATATACGGTCTTTCCTTGGAGTTGGAAAAAGTCCGCTCTATTGATGTGGCAAAAAAAATGGGCTATTCCAAGCCAACCGTCAGTGTAATGATGAAAGACTTTCGGGAAAACGGCTACATCGAAATGGATGAGAAAGGCCATATTACTTTGACGAAAAAGGGCCTGGAAGTGGCCAGAACTATGTATCAACGCCACTATATCATCGCCGAAATCTTAATGGAAATGGGGGTAGATAAAAAGACCGCTTATGAAGACTCGTGTAAAATCGAGCACGACCTAAGCGATCAAACATTTCGATGCATTTGCAACTACTTTCAGAAACACCCTTCAAAAGGCTGAGGTTCTTTTCCGTCTACCATTACCAAGACCGGTTCCCACTTCGGATCCAGTATCACCAGATCCGCTTTTTTCCCTTCTGAAATAGACCCGTATTCCTTGTGAACTCCCAGAACCCGAGCCGGGTTCAGCGTGGCGGCTTGAAGGGCCCACTCCATTGGGATTCCAAACTCCACCGCATTCTTAACACAACGAAGAAGAACGGTGTTGCTTCCCGCTAATGTACCATCCTCCAACTTGGCGATACCGTCTCTAAGATAGATACGGCGATGTCCACAGAGGTACCCGCCCTCCGGTTCATACCCATGGGGACAACCCATAGGAGACAAGCCATCGCTGACCAAAACCACCCGGTCCCTCCCCAGAAGTTTAAAGGTGAGGCGCACAGCGGCTTCGTGAACATGTACCCCATCACAAATCAATTCGCAAGTCACTTCTTCTCTTTCACTGACCGCGCCCAAAAGCCCGGGGGCACGATGCATGAAAGGCAGCATGCCATTATAAAGGTGGGTCACATGGCGGGCTCCCGCAGAAATGGCTTCTTTTACTTGTTGGTAATTGGCAACGGTATGACCTAGGGAAACCACGGGACCCTTTTTTCCCAAGGAGCTGATTTCTCGTATAAAGTCAAGACCTCCCGGCAACTCCGGCGCCATGCTGATCAACCGAATGGCTCCCCCGGAAGCCTCTAAAATCTGTTTAAACTGAGCAAAATTAGGAGAAGACAAGTAATTTTCATCCTGGGCCCCTCTTTTTTCAAAAGAGAAATAAGGTCCTTCCATATGAATCCCCAGCAATCTGGCGTGAGAAACCGAGTTCTGCCGGCCTCTCAGCATCAGTTGTCGGGTCATGGCATAGGTGGCTTCCAGTTCTTCTACTGGAAGTGCCATGGAGGTGGCCAAAAATCCAGTGGTCCCCACAGAGCTTAAGTATCGGGCCATTTTTTCCACTCCATCCTGGTCCGTATTGGAATAGTCCTCGCCTCCAGCTCCATGGATGTGAATGTCAATCAGCCCTGGAATCATACAAAGACCGGTGAGATCCCGAATTTTTTCCTCCGGCTTGGGTTTCAGCTCTGCTGCCAGTTCCTCGATTCGGTTCCCTTCAATCCGCACATCTTGCCTTCGAAACTGAAAATCATCACACAGTACCAGTCCGTTTTGTAAGAGCATGTGAGAATCCCTCCTTTGTTTCTTTAAAAGCTACTGCTGTTTCTTCAAGAGCTACAGCAACTTTAACGCTTCTTCATCGGCCACCACTGTCAGATTGGGATGCATCTGCAAAATGGACCCAGGTACGGATGGGGTCACCGGACCTGTCAGCACCTGTTTCAATATCTCTGCTTTGTATTCTCCACTGACGCACAGTAAGATTCTTTTGGCCTGCATTATGGACCGGATACCCAGGGTGATGGCCTGGTCCGGCACCTGCCTCTGATGTTGAAAAAACCGGGCATTGTAGTATCGGGTGCTTTCCTTTAACGACACCACATGGGTGCTTTGCTCAAAAGCAGAATTGGGTTCATTGAAACCAATATGGCCATTCCTTCCCAATCCCAGCAATTGCATGTCGATTCCTCCCAAGGATTGAATCAATTCATCATATCTTTGACATTCTGCTTCCAAGTCCTCTGCCAGGCCGGACGGGATATGGGTATTTTCCTTGCGTATGTTCACTTTATTAAAAAAATTTTGGTCCATGTAGTAGCGGTATCCTTCCGAATCTTCCGGGCCCAAACCCACATATTCATCCAGGTTCACGGTGCGAACATAGGAAAAGTCGATGTCTCCCTTTTCATACCAATGAACCAAGGTAGAGTAAATGCCCAAAACCGTTTCTCCCGTGGCCAACCCCAACACCGCATTTCCCTTCAGAATCACTTGGGCAGACAATACATTGGCTGCCTTGCGGCTCATGTCCTCATAGTCTTTGGCTCCAATGATTTTCATGAATGGTCTTCTCCCTTCTTCCCCAATAACCCCCTAGCATTTTCCATGAATGGCCAGCAATTCCTCCCACCTGGTTTCCAAATCCTTGGCAATCTTGAATTGGGTGCGCGCCCGGTCCAGGTTCTGGGACGGTCGATGAATCCGAAAATAGATGTCTCCGTCGATATAATCCATCAGGAATCTCATTCCGCATTCCAGTGTAATCACCTTGGCCCCCAGGGGCAGTAGCTCCTTTTCCAAGGAAGTCAATATGGCGCCAGCTTCCTCCAAATATCCCCGACAATAGGCTTCATATAATTCTATCCGCATCTCCACCTTGGTTTGGTCTGGTTCATCCTCCGTGGAGGAGTTGGTGCCAAAGCGAATGGCATCTCCGAAATCGTAAAGAGACAGCCCCGGCATTACCGTATCCAAATCGGTGGCGCACATTCCCTTTCCGGTGATTCGGTTCATTAAAACATTGTTTAGCTTGGTATCGTTATGGGTGACCCGCAACGGCAATTTTTCCTCTTCTAACAAGTTCACCAGGGTCTCCATTTCCTCTTGGTGGCTTTGAATCCAGTGGATTTCTGCTTCTACCTGGTTTCTCCGTCCGCTTCGGTTTTCCTCCACCGCTTGATAAAATGCCTTCAGCCTCACCTTGGTGTTGTGAAAATCCGGAATGGTGTCCCACAAAGTGTTCATGGGATAGTCGTCTAAGTGCCGTTGGAACCGTCCGAAAACCAGCCCCGCCTGATACAAGTCCTCCGGTCCCCGGGCCACTTCAAAGGCTTCTCCGTTGTCAATGTAATGGTAGGCTCTCCAATATTCCCCATCCCCATCCTGGTAATAGTCCTGGCCATCCGGCCGGGAAACCAACTGCAGTGTCTCCCGAAAAACATCTCCTCCCCCTTGTCGAATTTTTTCCCGCAAATGAGAAGTAACGCCTCGAATATTTTCCATTACCTTCCAGGGCTCTTTGAATACATAGGAATTAATCCGCTGAAAAATCAGCGCCTGTTCCTCCCCCTGTCCCGGCCACTTCACCAAATAGGTTTCATTGATGTGACCGTTTCCGAAGGGTGTGGCCCAGGCCTGTATCCAGGGGATTCCATATGCCTCCAAAATGGGTTGCAACTTTTTGTCCTTCTTTATCTCCATAGTTTTTCCGGATACAAGCCTTGATCCTTCAACCGCGCCATGGCACTCATTACCGTTTCCCGATCTTCCTGGTAGGTTACTCCGTACCACTGGTCCATACTGGTAAGTACCTCTACCGTAGCTTTCCCATCCGTCAACAACTGATCCACCGTGGTGGGAAGCAGCCATTCACATCTCAAGGGATTCTTAGGAAGATTCTCTTCCAGGAACTGGGGAAAGCTCTGATTCAGTTCCTCCATAAAACTGGGGGTAAACAACCAAAAGTTCATAGAGACCGTGGTGTCCAACGGGATCTCTTCGGTTTCTTGTTCCTCCTCATAGGTGAAAACTACCTTCTCTCCCAACCATCGAATGTCTTTCCGTTCGGTAATATGGATCAAATGGCCTTGCTGATCCACCTGACACACGCCTCGTGTAACAGAGCCCTTGTCCGACAAGGTTTTTTGCACCTTGTACCCCACCATTCCATACCGGTAAAGATGATCGTCCTCCGCCCTCAACAAATATTCATAGGCCGTTTGAAAAGCTCCAGGCCCATAATAATCATCGGAATTAATCACACAGAAGGGGCCCTCCACCACATCCTTTGCTGCCAACACGGCATGGCTAGTTCCCCAAGGCTTTTCCCGCTCAAGGGGAAGAATGTATCCCTCCGGTAAATCATCCAGCTCCTGGAAAGCATAGGCCACATCGATATGGCGGTCCGAACGACCTTCTACCAACTTGATGAAATCCTCTTGGATTTCCCTTTTAATAATAAAAACGACTTTCTTGAATCCCGCCATTACGGCATCATACAAAGAAAAGTCTAAAATAATTTCACCTTCTTCTGTAATGGGGTCCATTTGCTTTAAGCCCCCGTATCGGCTACCCATTCCTGCCGCCATAATCACTAATGTTGGTTCCTTTGTCATTGTTTCCTCCTTCGCGATTCTTTCCTTGGGATTTCAGACCACCGGAGTTGCTTATTGGGAAGAAAGCCCTCCCCTCACCGTGTTTTCAATCTGATCATCCAGCTGCTTAATCTGGCTACGCGTCAACTCTTTGGTTTCCACCGGGGGGTGTATCACAAACCGAATGGTGGCTCCATTGGTTAACACGCCGGTTTCTTCAAACACCTTATAGCTACCGTCTATGGTAAAAGGCACAATGAGCACCTCCGGCTTAGTAGCCAAACGAAGAGATCCTTTGCGAAAGGACCTCATTTCCCTTTTTCGGCTTCGGGTCCCTTCGGGGAAAATCACCAAAGAAAAACCCTGTTCCAAAAGCTGAATTCCCTCTTGAATGGCTTTCAGCGAAGCTCGGCTGTCTTCTCTTTTTATAAAAACGCTGCGAATGTTTTCAATCCATCTCCCATAAAACGGAATTCTGGACAAGCTGGACTTGGCTACAAATCCGGTCTGGAATCCATCCAACACATAGAGGCACACTATGATATCCGCATAGCCCTGATGGTTTCCCACAAAAACCACCGGTCCCTTTTCCGGAAGATTTTCTTTTCCCTCCACTTGAATGTTCATTTCAAATGTTTCCACCATGCGTCCGCTCCATCTTTTAGAGCAAGCCAATATGGCCCGACGCTCTCCCTCAAGGTCTCCCTTTTTTCTTTTTTCAAGTATTTCTTTTTCGTAAGGAGTAAGCTCCTCCAACACCCGCTTTAATTTGTAAAAAGGACCTATATTCTTAATAATTTTCATGGTTCTAATAACCCCACCCTTTATCGAGAGCCCAGCCCAAAATTTTCTCGAACCCGTTTCATGGTATTTTCCGCCACTTCATTGGCCCTTTGAGCCCCATCCAATAGATAATCCAACAATTCCTGAGAATGGCGAATGGATTCGTACCGCTCCCGGATGGGCCGCAGGGAATCAATGGTCAACTCCACCAATTCTTTTTTAAAGTCCCCATATCCCCGGCCGTCATACAACTTTTCCACCTGAGAGATGGTTTTGCCAGAAAACACACTATAGATGGTCATCAAATTGCTGATTCCCGGTTTGTTCTTGACATCATAATGGACTCTTCCTTCCGAATCCGTGGTGGCTTTCATGATGGCTTTCTTGATTTTTCCTTCTTCGTCTAAAAGAGAAATTCGACTGAGGGGATTTTCTGCCGATTTGCTCATCTTGGAGGTTGGGTCATCCAAAGACATGATTCGCGCCCCTTCTCGAAGGAACCGCCCGTCCGGCACCACAAAAGTATCCGGAAATCGATTGTTTACCCGAATAGCGATGTCTCGGGTGATTTCAATGTGCTGCTTTTGATCGTTGCCTACCGGAACCATATCCGTATCATATAGAAGTATGTCTGCGGCCATTAGAATGGGGTAGGTGAATAGTCCCGCCGGAGCAGATTCTTTTCCTTTGCTTTTATCTTTAAATTGGGTCATACGAGACAATTCCCCCGTATAGGCATTGCACATTAGAATCCACGCCAGCTCCGAATGGGCTGCCACTTCTGATTGAACAAAGATAGTTTGCTTCTTGGGATCAATTCCAACAGCCACATACAGGGCGGCTACATCCAGGATATGGGACTTCAGTTCCTGGGGGTCGTGGGGCAAAGTAATGGCATGAAGGTCCACTACGCAATAAACGCACTGATTTCCCTCTTGCAAATCGACAAACTGCTTAAGGGCTCCCAAATAATTGCCAATATGTATGTTGCCTGTGGGTTGAACCCCGGAAAAGATCCTCATAAATTTTTTCTCCTTTTGGTAGTGTGTCCTCAATCTCGATGAATTTCATGCAAAAACTTATCTTTTATGCTTTTCTCCACTCGCGACACGGTCATTTGGGAAATACCCAAGGTGTTTCCCACATCTGCCTGGGTCCTATTCTCAATGAACCTCATTCTAAAAATCTTTTTATCTTGTTCTTTTAAGGAAGAAAGAACAGTACGAACAATCTCCGCATATTCAATGTTCCCGTAAGCTTGTTCTTCCCGGCCTGTGTAACGCTCCAGGACGGGTCCTTCTCCGTCTTCTCCCGATTCTTCAAAAGTCTGGTCCAAGGACATAGGGGCGTAGGCTTGGCTGCTTTCCATGGCTTCCAAAATCATGGTATCGGACACCTCCAGTCTTTCGGCAATTTCACTGACAGAAGGACTCCTGCCCAATTCTTGAGACAAGTCATCACGCACTCCAGGAATTTGACCTGCCAGGCTTTTCAGTCTTCGAGGCACTTTTATGGCCCATTCCTTGTCGCGAAAATATTTCTTTATTTCTCCCAGAATTGTAGGCGTAGCAAAACTGGAGAAGGCAAACCCTTTCTCAGGGTCGTACCGCTCCACAGCCGAGATCAGCGCCAGGGCTCCCACTTGATATAAATCGTCGTAGCCCACACCTTTTCCCAAATATTTTTTTATGAGTACGTCCACCATGTACAGATATTCTTCCACCAGCTGATTGCGTGTCTCAATGTCGCCAGTGTCTCTGTACTTTTTAAATAGTTCGGTTTTTTCCATCAACACTTCCTATTGGGTGGTTCTAGCTATCTATTGATTATAATTATACGACATTCTTTTGTTTTCGGCAAAGGCTTTGCCGCGTTACAAGACTTTCTTTTTTTCCATCACCAGAATTTTCCCCCCGTTGGGTTGGTCGGAAAGTTCGACTTTATCCATCAAGGAGCTCAATATAAACATGGCCAAATCCCCATCCTCCGGACAGTGTCCGCACCGCGGACACTCCCCCTTTTCGATGGTAAATTCTCCATTGTTGTCGGACATACTAATGTGAAGAACGTTTTCCTCCATTCCCACCAAGACCAGAAACCGGCAAGCCAACCGATCGTGTCCATGACAACATATGATTTTACATGCCTCGGATATGGCCACACAGATGTCCTCCACTTCCAACAAAGAAAACCCGGAAGAGTTGGCATAGGAAGCCACCGCCAAGCGCACTGCCGAAACGCTGTCTTTGCTTCCCGGCAGGGAAAATCTTAATTTATTGGGCATTTTGAACTCCTTTTTTCTTGATTTGATTCCTGGATTACTTTTTTGTTTCCATAGATACTTGAGGGTTGTTTCCGGAAGGTTTCTTTTCTTGCAAAAGCACTTCCACTTCCTCGTTGATTACTTTTGCCACCGAAATAATGTTGGCATCTTCCTTCACCTTCATGATCTTCACACCCTGCGTAGCCCGACCCAGCTTGGACACATCAGCCGCTTTAATTCGGATGATAATGCCATCGGAGTTAATCAGCAACACTTCATCCTCTTGCCCTACCACCATGGCACTAACCAACTCACCGGTTTTCTTAAACTTGGCCTTATCGTAGGTCAACATTCCCTTTCCACCACGAACCTGTACCTTGTAGTCCTCTACCGCAGTTCGTTTTCCGTAACCATTTCGGGTCACTACCAGCAATTCTTCTCCCGGCTGAACCAATTCCATGGAAACCACTTCGTCGTCCTTTTCCAATTTTATGGCCCGCACTCCGCCAGCAATCCTTCCCATGGGCCTTACATCCTGTTCGGAGAAACAAATGCATTTTCCGTGCTTGGTTACGATGATGACATTGTCTGTCCCGGAAGTTTCGCTAATGCCGATCATTTCATCTCCACCCTTTAAGTTGATGGCAATAAGACCGGTTTTGCGGTTGGTATCAAATTGGGATAGTGGAGTTTTCTTTATGGTTCCCTGTTTGGTTACCGCCAATAAGTACCGGTCCTCGGCGAACTCATGAATAGGAATCACTGCGGTAATTCGCTCCCTCTGCATCAAGCTGAGAAAATTCACCGCCGGTGTTCCCCGGGCAGTACGGCCTGCTTCCGGCACCTCATATGCCTTGATTCGATGTGCCTTGCCGGTATTAGTAAAGAACATCAAATAATCGTGAGTGGATGTCATAACCAGGCTCTTTACAAAATCATTTTCCCGGGTGGTGACCCCCATAATTCCTTTTCCACCTCGTTTTTGAGTTTTATAGGTGTCTGAGGATACGCGTTTTATATACCCTAAATAAGTCAGCGTAATCGCTACTTTCTCTTCCAGAATTAAGTCCTCTTCATCCAAATCCCCCTGGTCCGCTATAATCCTGGTGCGTCGGGAATCTCCGTACTTTGATTTAACCTCCAGCAATTCTTCCTTGATAACGCCCATTAAAAGATTTTCATTGGCCAACAATTTTTGATAATAGGCAATCATCTTTTGAAGGTCATCGTATTCTTTTTCAATCTTCTCTCTTTCCAGCCCTTGCAAACGAGCCAGACGCATGTCCAAAATGGCCTGAGCCTGCACCTCGGAAAGGCCAAAGCGGTTCATCAAATTTTCTTTGGCGTTGTTATAGCTGGATCGAATAATTTTGATAATTTCATCAATGTTATCCAAGGCAATTCGAAGTCCTTCCAGAATATGCGCCCTTGCTTCTGCCTTGGACAGATCATACTGGGTTCTTCGTGTGACCACATTTTTTTGGTGCTTCAGGTATTCTGTCAAAATTTCTTTCAGGTTTAATACCTTGGGTTCTCCGTCTACCAACGCCAGCATAATCATGCTGAAGCTTTCTTGAAGCTGAGTGTGTTTATAAAGTCTATTCAGCAGAATTTGAGCATTCACATCCCGCTTCAACTCAATAACAATCCGGGTTCCTTGCCGGTTGCTTTCATCTCGTATGGCCGAGATTCCTTCCAGCCTTTTATCTTTTACCAGATCTGCAATCTTTTCCTGAAGAACCGCTTTGTTCACCTGATAAGGAATTTCCGTCACCACAATCTGCTGACGCCCTTTATTGGTTTCCTCAATTTCGCAATTGGCGCGAACCACTACTTTTCCACGACCCGTGCGATAAGCTTCTTTGGCACCGGTTTTACCCAGTATGGTGGCGCCTGTAGGAAAATCCGGGCCTTTCACATTCTTCATAAGATCTTCAATGGTGGATTCCGGCTCATCAATCAATTTTACCGTAGCATCAATGACTTCATTGAGATTGTGAGGCGGTATGGATGTGGCCATTCCAACGGCAATGCCGTTGGAACCGTTTACCAACAAATTAGGGAATCGGGCAGGAAGCACGGTGGGTTCCGTTTCCTCTTCATCGAAATTTGGCATAAAGTCAACGGTTTCCTTGTCGATGTCCCGAAGCATTTGCAATGCCAAAGGGGTCATCCGGGCTTCCGTATATCGCATGGCTGCAGCCCCGTCTCCATCCACCGAACCAAAGTTGCCGTGCCCGTCTACCAACATGTAACGAATAGAAAAGTCCTGAGCCATTCGTACCATGGCATCGTAAATGGAACTGTCTCCATGGGGATGAAATTTTCCCATAACCTCTCCCACGATACGGGCAGATTTCTTATGAGGTTTATCCGGAGTAACTCCCAGCTCATTCATTCCATAAAGGATACGCCGATGAACCGGTTTCAGACCATCCCGGGCATCCGGCAAAGCTCGTCCCACGATAACGCTCATGGCGTAATCGATATAGGAATCCTTCATTTCATCATGAATTTCGCTTTGTATGAGTTTCGTGTCTTCAATCAAATTTGCCATAGGGTTCCTCCTTAAATGTCAATGGTGGCGTAGCGTGCATTGTCTTCAATAAACTTTTTCCTTGGAGCCACCTTGTCCCCCATAAGTGTGGTGAAAATCTCATCCGCCGCTGCTACATCTTCTAGCGTAATTTGTTTCAGAATTCGGTTGGAATAATCCATGGTGGTTTCCCACAACTGATGAAAATCCATTTCTCCCAACCCTTTGTATCGTTGGATGTCAGCTTTTCCCGGTTTGTCTGACAGGGAAGCCATCAATTTTTCTTGTTCCTTTTCGCTATAAGTGTAATAGGCTTCTTTGCCCTTCTTCACCTGGTAAAGCGGTGGTTGGGCCGCATACACAAACCCTCCTTCTATGAGGGGGGTCATATAACGGTAAAAAAAGGTGAGGAGCAATGTCCGGATATGCGCCCCGTCTACATCCGCATCGGTCATGATGATGATTTTGTGGTATCGGAGCTTGCTTATATCAAAATCCGTACCCACTCCACAGCCAAAGGCGGTAATCATATTTTTAATTTCGTCGGAATTTAATATCTTCTCCAGACGGGCCTTCTCCACATTTAATATTTTTCCCCGAAGTGGTAGGATGGCCTGCCTTACTCGGTCTCTTCCCTGTTTGGCACTTCCTCCGGCAGAATCGCCCTCCACCAGAAAAATTTCTGACAAAACCGGGTCTTTCTCCTGGCAATCCGCCAGTTTTCCCGGCAAGGAACTATCGTCCAGAACGCCTTTTCGACGGGTCAACTCCCTGGCTTTTCTTGCCGCCTCTCTGGCTCGGGCCGCTCGTAAACATTTATCTAAAATCACCCGGGCCTGGTTGGGGTTTTCTTCCAAAAATGCTGACAGGTTCTCGTTGGCAGAAGTCTCAACAAAGCCTCTCATTTCGCTGTTGCCCAGCTTGCTTTTTGTTTGTCCCTCAAACTGAGGAGATGTCAGTTTAACGGAAACGATGGCCGTTAACCCTTCCCGAACATCTTCTCCCGTCAAAGCTTCTTCATTCTCTTTTAAGAATTTATTCTTTCGGGCATAGTCGTTAAACACGCGAGTAAGGGCAGATTTGAAACCGATCATATGGGTGCCCCCCTCTGTGGTATTGATGTTGTTGGCATAGCACAAAATTAATTCATTATATCGATCCGTATACTGCATGGCAATTTCCACTTCCATGTCTTTTTTGGACATTTCAAAATAGATGATGTCGGGGTGAATCACCTCTTTATTTTGATTTTGATGTTTGACAAACTCCCGGATTCCTCCCTCGTAATGGAAGACTACTTGCCTTTTTTTCCCTTGCCTCTCATCCTTTAAGTTGATTTTTACACCTTTGTTAAGAAAAGCCATCTCTCTTAATCGGAATTCTAAAGTGGAAAAGTCATAATCCACTTCGTCAAAAATTTCCGGATCCGGCCAGAAGGTAGTTCGAGATCCGTTTTTCTTGGATTCTCCGATTTCTTTTAAGGGGCAAGTGGTTTTTCCCCGGCTGTAGCTCTGATAATAAACTTTTCCATTTCGTCGAATCTCCACCTCCATTTTGGTGGACAAGGCATTTACTACAGAGGCACCCACCCCGTGAAGACCCCCGGACACCTTATACCCCGACCCTCCAAATTTACCGCCTGCATGGAGAACGGTATGAATTACCTCCACCGCCGGAATGCCCAATTTTGGATGCTTGTCAACCGGCATTCCCCGGCCATCGTCTTCCACCATCACGGAATTATCCTCCTGAATGGTGATATTTATGTTCTTGCAATACCCGGCCAACGCTTCATCTACGGAGTTGTCCACAATTTCATAAACCAAATGATGAAGCCCTCTGGGTCCGGTGGAGCCAATGTACATTCCCGGCCGTTTTCGTACTGGTTCCAACCCTTCCAGAACTTGAATTTGCTCCGCATTGTATTGCTGCTGTTCCATGTTCGGTGTCATAAATCAATCTCCTTTACTCCCCAGGTCTGTTTTCTTGCATACACTAGATATTGTACTTCAAAACCGGGCCCATTACAAGAAAATTTGGGGGAAATGACTTCCGGAAAGGCGTGTTCTTTTTTCGAGGCTAAAACCGGCGTTTTTTTGTGTTAAAACAAGGTATTACGCCCGGATATATGCACATCAAAAAAGACGGGTTTCCCCGTCTTTGTCGCCAATTGTCGCTTTCCACTACATTTGCCCCGTCATGTCCAAAAAATCCTTTGGGATTTGGAAAAGTTCATTGGACACTTGAGAAGAAAGGCTGTGGATGAACATCATGGTTCCTTGGCTTTTCAAAGCACCCCATTGTCCATTTTCCGACAAAAAATAGTAAATCAACTCTTCCTCTTCATTAACCAGTTTTTCATAATCGTAAGCAATTCCAAAAAGCTCTTCCTGACCTGTTGTGATTGTGAAAAGGGCCAATTCTTCTTCCGATAAGAAAAATGACATGTTGGCTGTGCTTAATTCTTCTTCGTCCTCTTTGGTCTTCATATACATCTTATGGTCTTGCAACACCACGAAGCTTCCCTCCTGGTTGGTGATGACCGACACCATCCCCAGCTCAGGATCCCGGGAATCCATCCGGATCATTCCACCTTTTACATAAAGCTCTGCAGTCAGATATTCATTTTCAAATTCCGTAGAAAAAGAAAGATGCAAAGGGTTCACATCCACATTAAGCCATTCTCTCATTAGTTGGGCCACTCGAGTCTCCGGCGTTTGTTCCGATTCAGAGATTTCCTCTGCCGGCTCCACAGGCCCACAAGCCGCAAGCACAAAAAGCAAACTTAGGATTCCTACCCATTTACCCCACTTTTTTGCGCTCTTCATCCCTTATCCCTCCCTCTCTTCAGAGAAAGTCTCTGCTCTTTCTCTTGCTTCTCCTTGGCATACCCAATAAAGGTTTCCCTTGGGCAAAGATTTTTCCACTTCCTGGCTCAGCTCGGTGGCCGTGATAAACAGTTGCACCCCCTTCAGAGAATGGATTAGAAAGTGTTGCCGTTGGTTGTCCAACTCACTAAGCACATCGTCCAAAAGCAAAATCCCTTCTTCTCCCGTTTCTTCCCGAATCAGCTTCAGTTCTGCCAGCTTTAAAGACAAGGCCGCTGTTCGTTGTTGGCCCTGAGAACCAAAACTTCTCAAGTCCACCCCGTTTACCAACAAGGTGAGATCGTCCCGATGAGGCCCTACTCCCGTACTTCCTCGTAAAAGATCCCGCCGATGGCTTTTTTTCAATGCTTCCAGTAGTTCTCCGGAGGTGTCCTTATGGTAAAGCACGTCCAGTTCTTCCTGCCCGTCCGTAATTCCAAAATGGGTTTCTTTGCTGATCCGGTTGAGTTTTTCAATAAATCGTTGTCTCTCCGCCATCACCAATTGACCATAGTGCGCTAGGCTTTCATCCCAAATTCCCAGGGTTTTTTCATCTGCCCGGCAATCCTTTAACAGGGCATTCCGCTGGATTAACGCCTTTTTATAGCTTCCCAGGTTTTGATAATAAGAGGGCTTCAGCTGACTGATTTCCCGATCCAGAAATCGCCTCCTTTTTTCCGGTTCATCCTTAACAATTTTCAAATCCTCGGGAGAAAAAACCACCGTATATATGTGCTCCAAAAGCTCAGAGCTTTTAGTAGCCTTAACTCCATCAAGCTTGATGGCTTTTTGATCCTCGGAAACCGCCAGTTCTACCGAAAGAGGTTCTCCATCCCGGACAGCCTCCACCTCTACCCGAAAAAAAGGTGCCCCAAAACGAATCATTTCACTGTCTTTCCCTGTGCGAAAAGATTTTCCCAAAGAAGTAATGTAGAGAGCTTCCAACAAGTTGGTCTTGCCCTGGGCGTTGTTTCCCAACAACAAATTTACCTTTGGATGGAAGGTCAATTCCAAGTTTTTGTAGTTTCGAAAATCCTTTAATCTCAGTTTGATGATGTGCATAAAACCCGCTTCTCCCTATTATGGGGTCCCGGCATGACTAAATCACGCTGTCTTCAAAGGGTGTTGTTTCTTCCAAAAGAGGTTCTTCTTTCTCTTCCGGGTCTTCATCCGGCTCTTCCTTTACTCCCAGTGTTTTCACTAGAAAGAAGATTCCAAGAATCAGAAGCGTTCCGCCTCCGAAAAGACCTAAAATATCCCAGATTCTGGGAAGGAACTGTGCAGAAAACAAGGCTTCCATCACCATTTCCTTGGGATACCCTTGCTCCGTGTACTGATTAATGGTGGCTTGAAAGTTGGCAATGTGATTAATAAGGGCAACGACGCCCATGACCCCTGTCAAAATCATTCCGATGAGAAGGGTAGTGGTAATGCGTGCTTTTTCCTTTTTCGTAGGCATAAAATTCATGTTTTTCTCTCTTTCTTTTTCTCTTACTGGGATAACGATTCTTTTTCCATTCTTTTCCGCTTTTCCAGATACACCAAAAGTACATTGATGTCTGCCGGAGAAACGCCGGATATGCGGGAAGCTTGCCCCAGAGAACCAGGGCGATGAGCCTCTAGCTTTTGACGCGCCTCCAACCGTAGCCCCTCTATTGATAAATAGGGCAGCTCCGGGTCCAATTGCCGCTCTTCTAGCTTTCGAAATCGCTGCACTTGTTGAAGTTGTTTTTCAATGTAGCCTTCATATTTAAGGGTTACTTCTACTGAAGTCTTCACACCCATGGACAAAACTTCTTGAGAAGGAAATCGGGATAGAATCTTTTCATATGTGATTTCCGGCCGTTTCAAAAGCTCTGCCAAGGTAGTCCGGTTGCTAATGGGCGTGCTTCCCCATTCTATAAGAAACCCTTCTATTTCTTTGGGGGTTACCTCCTGATGGGTGAGCCGCTGTATCTCTTCTGTAATCACCCTTTGCTTATTCTTAAATTTTTCATATCGATCTTTCGTAACCAGGCCCATTTGCCATCCCAACTCTGTCAAACGAGCGTCCGCATTGTCTTGCCGTAACAACAGCCGGTATTCTGCCCGGGAGGTCATAATGCGGTAAGGCTCCGGAGTCCCTTTAGTCACCAGGTCATCGATCAGCACACCGATATAAGCTTGGCTTCTGTCCAAAATAAAAGGTTTTTGTTTGTCCAACTTTCGACAGGCATTGATACCCGCCATCAATCCTTGGGCCGCCGCTTCTTCATATCCCGAACTTCCGTTAAACTGTCCGGCACAAAACAGATTTTCTAAATGACGGTATTCCAACCACAAGGTCAAATCTGTAGGATCAATGCAGTCGTATTCGATGGCATACGCCGGTCGCACGATGCGAATATTTTCCAAACCGGGAATGGTTTTGTAAAACGCCTGCTGCACATCTTCCGGCAGACTGGTGGACATTCCTTGAATATAAACCTCGTCGGTCATCTCTCCTTCTGGCTCCACAAACAATTGATGTCGTTCTTTGTCGGAAAATCGATTTACCTTATCTTCGATAGAAGGACAGTATCTGGGCCCCACCCCTTCAATTTGTCCTCCGAACAAAGCGGACCGGCCAAAGTTTTTTCGAATAATTTCATGAGTTCTTTCATTGGTATAAGACAACCAGCAAGAAACCTGCTGCCTTTTTATTTTATCGTTCATATCGTTCATAAAGCTAAAGGGAACGATGAGGGAATCTCCCTTCTGTTCCTCCATTTTTTCGTAGTCCAGGCTTTGGGCCAGGGCCCTTGCGGGGGTGCCGGTTTTAAACCTTCTCAAATTCATTCCCCATTTTCTTAAATTATCTCCCAACTCTATTGCGGGAGCCAATCCGTTGGGTCCACTATCGTAGGCGCTATCTCCAATGAAAATTTTTCCCTTCAAGAAAGTACCGGTAGCCAAAATCACTGCCTCTGCCCGGTAGGTGGCTCCAGTACGAAGTACCACCCCTCTGATTTTTCCTTGTTCCACCAAAATATCTACCACCTCACCCTGTTTCAAATCCAGGTTTTCTTGGTGTTCCAACACTTTTTTCATTTCCAAATGGTATCTTGTTTTATCGGCTTGGGTTCGTAGAGAGTGAACTGCAGGCCCTTTGGCGGTATTCAACATACGGCTTTGAATAAAGGCCTTATCAATGTTAATCCCCATTTCTCCGCCCAATGCATCGATTTCTCGCACCAAATGTCCTTTTCCGGTTCCTCCAACGGAAGGATTGCAGGCCATCATGGCAATGGACTCAAGATGAGTGGAAAACAATGCCGTCTTTTTTCCAAGCCGCGCACAAACAAGACCGGCTTCACAACCGGCATGTCCTGCTCCCACTACCACAATATCATATTGTCCCATGTCATATCGTTCCATTCATCATTTCCCCAAACAAAAACGCCGAAATACTTCTTCTATGATATCCTCTTTTACGGTGATTCCTAAAATATCTCCCAAAGCCTGGTGGGCATTCTTAAGATCCACTTCTACAAAATCCAAGGGGTCTTTTCTTTCAATGGCCCTGCAGGCATCTTTACAGCTTTCCAAGGCTACCGCAAGGTGCTTTTGGTGCCGCACCTTTGTAATAACCAGTTCTTCTCCCGCCACCGCATGTCCTTGCACTACCATGTCTTCCAGGGTTTCCTCCAATTGGGAAAGCCCCATGCCCTCCGTGATAACCATTTCCAAAATCCGGGCTCCTGGCAAATGGTGAGCTACTTGCTGGTGATTCACGGCTTCTCCCAAATCTCTCTTGTTTAGAATCACCAGGGTGGAGTGGTCTTTTAACAAACCCATAATTTCTTCGTCTTCCTGAGCCAAGTCCTGGCTTCCATCCAATATTAGAAGCGCCAAATCAGATTGCCAAAGGGTTTCTTTCGCTCGATTGATTCCAATCCTCTCCACTTCATCGATGGCTTCTCGAATGCCAGCGGTGTCGGTAATTCGCAAGGGTATGTTTCTTATATTCACCCATTCCTCTATGGTATCCCGTGTGGTACCAGGGATGGGGGTAACAATGGCCCGGTCTTCCCCTAAAAGGGCATTCATCAAAGAAGATTTTCCCACATTTGGTTTCCCTAAAATGGCAACTCGAAGCCCCTCTTTTAGAATTCGCCCCCGCTCTGCCGTGTCCAACAGTTTCTGTATTTCCTCCCGGATTTTTTCTACTTCTCCAAAAAGCATGGGATAGGTAATCACTTCCACATCTTCTTCCGGGTATTCAATGTTCACCAGGATTTGAACCAAAAGATTTTGCAAAGCTTGCCGCAATCGTTGAATTGCTACCGAAGTAGACCCCTTCAACTGGTTTACCGCCATCTGAAATCCCATAGGTGTTTTTGCTTGCACCAGATCCATTACCGCTTCGGCTTGGGACAAATCCAGCCGTCCGTTAAGAAAAGCTCTTTTTGTAAATTCCCCGGGTTCCGCCAGCCGGGCTCCCTTTTGAACCAGCAACGCCATGGTTTTTTTTAGGGAAATCATGGAGCCATGACACTGAATCTCCACTACATCCTCACGGGTATAAGTAAAAGGGGCGGGAAAATATACCGCCATGGCCTCATCGATGATGGTTTTCTTCTCCAGGTCTTCCACCAGATGGCCATAGGTCATTTGCCGGGGTTCCGGCTTTTTTCCCCTATGAGAAACAAACACCTGCCCCAGCAACATTTCCGCTTTTTCTCCGCTTATTCGCAGTACCCCGATTCCCCCCTCCCCGGGAGGAGTGGCGATGGCAACAATGGTCTCTTCCATATGTACTCCCGCTGAAAAAATAGCCCGCATTGTCTGCGGGCTATCTACCGTCAACCTTTGTGTTTTAAATCAATGATAACCCTTCGATACGGTTCTTCTCCCTCACTACGCGTCACCACTTTCGGGTGATTTTGGAGGGAAGAGTGAATCACTTTTCGCTCATAAGGATTCATTGGCTCCAGTTTCATGGGCCGCTTGCTTCTTGCCACTTTATCGGCCAATCGATTGGCCAACTGTTGGAGGGTCTTCTCTCTTTTGGCCCGATAATTTTCTGCATCAATAACCACACGAACATAGTCTTCCCGGTCTTTATTGACCACCAGACTGGTTAAATATTGAATGGCATCCAAGGTCTGTCCCCTTTTCCCGATGATGGTTCCCGTATCTTCTCCTTCCAACTCCATAAAAACAAATTCTTCATTTCCAGCTGCTTTTACGGAAAGGCTTAGCCCCATGCTCTCAATGGTGTCTTTGATAAATGTCAAAGCCGGATGTTCCGCCAAATCTTTCAGGTCCTTGGGTTTTTCCTGGAGGGTTGGTTTCATCTCTTCTCTTCGTTTTTCGAAGGTCTTTTCTTCTCTTTTTTCTGCAGGTTTTTCTCCGGGTTTTTTCACCGATTCCGCTTTTCTTTCAACCGGCTCTTCCTGCTTTCTTTCCGCCGGAACTTCCTCTTTCTTTTCTGTAGTTGTTTCCATTTTTGACTGGGTTTTTACGGCCACTCTCACCTTGGCCAACTTATTTCCAATGCCAAAAAATCCTCGACTGGGCTCTTCAAGAATGGTAACTTCCACTTCGTCGATGGTGGTTTTAAGATCCGACAAGGCCAATTTGACAGCTTCGTCTACACTGGTTCCCCATTTTTCCGAATAGTTCATTTTATATTCCTCTCTGATGTTACACCCTATATTTTCTTCTGTTGTTTCAATTCGGCTTCTGCCTTCATCCTTCGTCTTAGTTTGTTTAGTCTAAAGTTGAATAAAATCTGAGCGCCGGTTCCTATAAACCAATACAATGTCAGCCCTGCCGGAAAAGTTCTTCCCATCCAAACAATCATTACTGGAAAGAAGTACTTCATCACCTTCATCATGGGCGCCATTTGCCCCATGGACTCCGGACTTTGCTGCGATTGAGTTTGTTGGAAAGAAACGAAAGTAGTCAATCCGGCTGCGATTGGAAGAATCCATTTGTCCGGTTGAGACAAATCAGCAATCCAGATAAAGCTTTCATGTACCGCTATAATCATAGAAGGGTCGTCGATGTAAAGAAGTGGGTTTCTCAACAAAGCAAAAAGACCAAATATGATAGGCATCTGAATCAACATGGGAAGACACCCTCCCATGGGGTTGAATTTTTCCTCTTTGTAGAGTTCCATCATTTTCATGTTGAGCATTTCTTTGTCGTTGGCATACCTGGCTTGAAGTTCTTTCATTTTCGGCTGAATAGCCGACATGTTTGCCGTGGATTTAATTTGTTTGGCATACAAAGGATACAGGCACAGCCTGACAATCAATGTGAATACGATTAGCGTGATTCCATAGTTTTGAATGAAGTCGTATAAAAAGGTCAACAACCATCCAAGGGGTTCTGCAATCACACCCATGATTTTATAATACATTCATTTCCTCCTTAAGGCACCGGATCATATCCTCCGTCATTCCACGGATGGCACCTTAATATTCTTCTGATACCGAGATAACTCCCCTTAAAAAATCCATACTTTTTTAAAGCTTCAATAAAATACGACGAGCATGTGGGGTAAAATCGACAGGTCCTTGGAAAGAAGGGGGAAATCCCTTTTTGGTAGCCCCGAATCAATAGAATTAGAATCCACTTCATCTCTCTTCCCGATTTCCTTCCCGGTCTTTTAAAAGGCCTGCTTTTCGCAAGGCTTTGTACATAGAAACTTGTACTTCTCCCTGTGTAGCATTCAATATGGAATTTCGAGCAATAAAAATGTAATCGGTTCCTTCCTTGGCAGTGGGTTCCAGTACCCTCCAGCTCTCTTTCATCAAGCGGCGAGCCCGGTTTCGTTGAACGCTCTTACCCACTTTTTTGCTGGCTAAAAAAGCCTGCCTTTTGTAGGGGTAATCGTTCTTTCGATGAAACAATACCACCAACCGTTCTCCAACCGACTTTCCCCTGTTATATATAGTGGAAAAATCACTTTTTCTCCTCAAAACTTCCTTCTTCAGCATATTGCCCCAACCCGAAAACAAAAAGGCCGCTTAAGCGGTCTCTATGCTGTCAAGGATTTTCTTCCTCTCAATCTTCTTCTCTTTAAAACATTTCTACCGTTTTTCGTGCTCATTCTTTTTCTGAAGCCATGCTCTTTTTTTCGTTGCCTGACTTTCGGCTGATATGTTCTTTTCATCTGGTTCTACACCTCCTTCTCGTGGGTTCACCCGGCCAAGCCGGTTGGTAGGATCGTCTTAATTTCAACGACCACATATGCCATATAATTATATAGGGCGACCATTTTTATGTCAACTTTTTTTGCCGTGTTTTTCTCATTGAAAACGCCCTTATTTAGGACATCCACAATATATGGGTGTTCCGGGGCGTTTTGCTCACATTTTTATCCACCATTTGTGGATAAAAAGAAAAAATTTTCTTTTTATTTATAGGGATTTTCCCCTTGCCCTGTGGATAACTTCTATATTATGATATAGGTGTTAATGCTATTTGGGAAAAGGATGATTATGAAAGACTTAAAAGAAAAATGGACTAAGGTTCAAGAATTATTGAAGGAAAACCTCCAGGACATCAGTTACGACACCTGGTTTGCTCCTTTGACTCCCCTTCGAACCGATGCAAAAGCCGGAAAAATCTACATCGATCCCTATGCCAGTATGAATCAAAATATATTAACGGGCCGCTATATGCCCCTTTTAGAACACACCATCCGTGATGTTTTTGGTAAGGAGTATAAGGTGGTTTTTGAGTATATAAAGGACCGTGCCGGCGGAAATGTCAGCTATGGCGGCACCGGAGAGGAATTTGATGGAGAATTTTATTTCAACCCAAGATATAATTTTTCCACTTTTGTTGTGGGCAGCAATAATAAATATGCCCACGCCGCCGCCTTGGCAGTGGCCACGCTCCCCTCCGACGATTACAATCCTCTCTTTGTTTATGGAGGTTCAGGGTTGGGAAAAACCCATCTCATGCATGCCATTGGCCATCATATTTTGCAAAATCATCCAAAACTAAAACCTTTATATGTTTCTTCAGAAATGTTCACCAATGAAATGATCAAAGCCATCAGTGAAAAAAAGACCGGGGAATTCCGAAATAAATATAGAAAAATTGATGTATTATTAATAGACGATATACAGTTTTTGGAAGGAAAAGAAGGAACTCAGGAAGAATTTTTCTACACTTTTGAGGCTCTTTATCAGTCTAATAAGCAAATCATTATTAGTTCAGATAGACCTCCAAATAAGTTAACCAATTTTGACGAAAGACTGCGTGGTCGTTTTCAATGGAATGTAGTGGCGGATATTAGCGCACCGGATTACGAAACCCGTGTGGCTATTTTACGAAAAAAAGCAGAGCTGGAAGGCCTGGTTATTGACGATTCCTTGCAGGATGTAATTGAGCTTATTTGTGAAAAAGTAAAATTTAATATTCGGGAATTGGAAGGAGCTTTTACTCGCATTGTTACCTTTTCAAATTTAATGAATGAACCAATTAGCCGAAAACTGGCCAGAGAAGTACTAAAAGATATTTTACTGGCTGCCGATTTTAATATTACACCGGATTCTATTAAAAAAGCAGTGTGTAAACATTATTCTATTAAACTTTCTGATATGGAATCCAGTAAAAGAACAAAGGCTTTGGCTTTTCCAAGACAAATCGCAATGTATTTGTGCCGGGATTTAACAGATTTATCCCTTCCTAAAATAGGGGAAAATTTTGGGAACCGGGATCATACCACCGTTCTATATGCTTGCGAAAAAATAAATAACGAAATACAAAAAGATGAACAATTAAAAGAAAGTGTTTTCTTCCTTAAAAATATTATTAATGGCAAACAGTAAAGTTTTCCTTTTTTATAACTCACTATTCCATTGCTTTTCCACAAAGTTATTCTTCTTTAAAACCTTTGTTTTAAGACAAATAGAAGAGTTATAAACATTTCCACAGCCCCTACTACTATTACTACTATAAAATAAAATATAAATATAAACCCCCGGAGGTACTCTTATGAAATTTATTTGTGATCAAAATACTTTAGTAAAAGCCATTAATACCGTTTCAAAAGCAGTTACATCAAGAACCACCATTCCTGTTTTAAAAGGAATCTTGTTAACTTTAAAAGAAAATCAATTAACTCTTTCTTCTTCGGATTTGGAAATAAGTATTGAAAAAACTATTTTTGTAAAGGGTGAAGAAGACGGAGCTTTGGTTATTTCCGCAAAACTTTTTTCTGATATTATAAGAAAACTGCCAAGCGAAGATATTTTAATTTATGGAGACGAAAAAGAACCGTTGACTATAAAAACAACCCATTCGGAATTTCATATTGTTGGACTAAATGCAGAGGAATTTCCCAAAATGGTAAGTATTGAAGAAGAAAAAGAAAAGATTGTTTTTGAAAAGGAAATATTAAAAGATATGATTCGTAAAACAGCTTTTTCTGCCAGTATGGAAGAATCAAAAGGAATTATTGTAGGTGTTTTATTGGAAAGAGAAAAAGAATTTTTAAATATGGTAGCCCTGGATGGATTTAGAATGGCAGTAGTAAGACAAGAAATGAAAAACGAAAAAGAAGAAAAAATTATTATTTCTGCCAAGCTGATGAATGAAGTAAGTAAAATTATAAGCGAAGAAGAAGGAGAAGGAAAAGTAGAAATGATTTTGGATAACAAGAAAGTTTTTATTGTGTTGGAGTCCACAAAAGTAGTGCTTCGTTTATTGGAGGGAGAATTTATAAAATACAAAGACATTCTACCAAAAGACAAAAAAACAAAAATAATGGTTAATAAAAATTTATTACAAGAAGCTATTGAAAGAGCCTCATTGCTTTCAAGAGAAGGGAAAAACAACCTGGTTAAATTTACCATCACAGATCAGTTGTTAACCATCACATCAAAATCGGAAGAAGGAAATGTGAAAGAAGAAATTGTAATAGAAAAAGCGGGGGAAAATTTAGAAATTGGCTTCAATCATAAATATATTTTAGATGTAATTAAAGCGGTGGATGATGAAACCTTACTAATGGAATACAATACACCTACAAGTCCATGCATGATCAAACATCCGGAAAACAACGGCTATGAATATCTTATATTGCCCGTTCGAATTAATGGATAAAAACAGCATGGAAGAATTAAAAAAATATTTTACTCAAAAAAAATACGAAGAGAGGAAGAGAGTGGAAGAGCTCCTTCCTCTTTATCGTGAGTACATGATAAATATTTTAGAGTGGAATAAAAAAATAAACATTACTTCTATAAGGGAAGAAAAAGATTTTATTAAAAAACATTACATCGACTCTCTTTGTTTACTAAAGTATAAGGAGTGGTTCCAACCGAAAACAAAGGTGATAGATATTGGGACGGGTGGAGGATTTCCTGGAATTCCCTTAGCTCTCTTCTTTAAAGAAGTGAATTTTACTCTGGTTGATTCCGTGGGGAAAAAAATAGATGTGGTTAAAAATTCCATAGAAAAATTACCACTTTCCAATGTGACACTTCTCAAAGAAAGAGCCGAAAATATAGGAAGACTTCCCTTGTATCGTGAGAAATATGACCTTTGTGTTTCTCGAGCGGTGGCGCCTCTTTTGCTTTTGTCAGAGATTTGTCTTCCTCTTGTAAAAATAGGAGGACGATTTATTTCATACAAAGGGGAAGAAGGAGAAGGGGAAAGAAAGGATGCGGAAAAAGCCATTGCTATTCTTGGAGGAAAAATAGAAATTATGGATTTTTCTTTTGGGGAAGAAGGAATGGAAAAACATGGATTGATAGTGGTTAGAAAAATCAAAAGTACCCCGGAAATGTATCCCAGGGAGATGAAAGAAATAAAAAAAGGATGGAAATAAATGGAAAACCAAGAATGTTTCATGTGAAACATTCTTTTAGGTTAAATAAGGATAGTATTGAAAATTTATCTAGTATATAATGAAATCAAATAAAATAGAATCATTAAAGGGAGGAAAAAAGTGGGAAAAGCAATTGCCATATTCAACCAAAAGGGTGGGGTGGGAAAAACCACTACCAACATTAATTTGGCGGCTTGCCTGTCTATCATTGGCAAGAAAATATTAATTCTTGACATCGATCCCCAAGGCAACACCACCAGCGGAATGGGAATTTCCAAGAAAGGACTTCTTCGAACTTCCTATGAAATTTTAGTGGATCAAGAGATGGATCCCCATGAGACCATCATGAAAACAGGAATTCCCAACCTTGATATTATTCCGGCCAGCGTTCAATTAGCAGGGGCTGAGGTGGAGTTGGTTCAGTTGGAAAGCCGGGAAAAGAGATTAAAGAAAGCCATTGATCTGATTAAAAACGAATACGACTATATATTTATTGACTGTCCTCCCTCCTTGGGGCTGTTAACCATTAACTCCTTGACTGCGGTAGACAGCGTGTTAATACCCATACAATGCGAGTTCTATGCCCTAGAGGGAGTAAGCCAATTAATGAGCACCGTAGAAATTGTAAGAAAAACTTTAAACCCGGAGCTTCAGATTCAGGGGGTTATTTTATCTATGTTTGATGGAAGAACAAATCTTTCTCTTCAGGTCGTACAGGAAGTAAAAAGATATTTCAGGGAAAAGGTTTACACTACCATTATTCCAAGAAATGTAAGGTTGGCCGAAGCTCCCGGTTTCGGAATTCCCATCATTCAATACGACCCCAAATCCGTGGGAGCTCAAGCCTATATGGATTTTGCGAAAGAGTTTCTTGAACTGGAGGAAAAGTAATGGCTACCAGAAATACCGGCCTGGGAAGAGGTTTGGAAGCCCTTTTCGGAGATGTGGACATTCGAATGGACCAATCCTCTGGAGAAGAAGGGAAAAATAAAAAAGAAAAGAAATCGGAAGACGATGAAAACACGATTCAATATATTGACATCAACCAGATTAAACCCAATGAAAACCAACCAAGAAAATCTTTTGACCCGGAAAAACTGGAGGAGCTTTCCAACTCCATAATCAGCCATGGTGTGATACAGCCGGTGGTATTGAGAAAGCCGGAAAAAGGAAAGGGATATGAACTGGTCGCCGGGGAAAGACGATGGAGAGCGGCCAGAATGGCTGGATTAAAGACGGTTCCTGCCTTGGTTAGAGAATTAACGGAAGAACAGAACATGCTTCTATCCATCATTGAAAATATGCAAAGGGAAGACCTTAATGCTATGGAAGAGGCTGAAGCGGTTCACCAAATGATGAAAACCTTTCGCTTCACGCAGGAGGAAGTGTCAAAAAGTTTAGGAAAAAGTCGTCCTTACATAGCCAATTTGGTAAGATTGTTAAAGCTTCCGGAAGAAATACAACAAATGCTGCGAGAGAATCAGCTTACCCAAGGGCATGCCCGGGCACTTTTGGCCTTACCGGTTAAGAAACAATTGGAAGTGGCACACAAGGTGTTCAAAGAAGGATGGTCTGTTAGGCAGGTAGAAGAATTGGCAGCCAAAGGGAAACCGGAAAAGAAATCATCCAAAGCTGGAAAAAGAGACCCGGATTTGGAAAGGGTGGAAGGAGAACTAAAAGAAATCTTAGGAACCCGGGTTAAAATAAAAGAAAAGGGAAAAAAGGGAAAGCTTGAAATTGAATATTTTTCCAGAGATGAACTGGAGAGACTAATCGAGCTTTTCAAGTCCTTATCATAAAATGTTTCACGTGAAACTATGGTACCTATATGTGTTATGGAACCTTATCACCTTCGGGGTGATGGCTTGGGACAAGCGTCAGGCAAAGCAACATAAGTCCCGGATTTCGGAAGCCAGCCTACTTTGGTTCGCCTTTGCTATGGGAGCCGTTGGATCCACTGTAGGTGCTTTGTTGTTGCATCACAAAACCAGAAAACTAAAGTTTCAAATTCTGTTTCCACTGGCTTTGCTCTGCAACCTATTCATATACGTATTCATTCGAACAAATATAGGAGTATGACATGTATGAACTAGTGCCACTTCATAATAACACCTATTACATGGAATGCCCCGCCAAGGTGGGGCTATATTTTTCGGAGGACAAAAAAGCTGTTGTTATTGACAGTGGCATTGACAAAGACACGGCTAAAAAAATAGAGCGTCACCTACTGGAGAGAGAAGTGGGCCTATCTATGATTCTCAATACCCACAGCCATGCAGATCACTGTGGAGGAGACTTTTACCTTCAAGAAAAAACGGGATGCCCAATATATGCTCCGGATTTTGAAAGCGCTATTATTCGCCAAACTTTCCTGGAACCTTCCATATTATATGGTGGCTATCCATACAAAGAATTACGAAATAAATTTCTTATGGCAAAGCCAGCCAGGGCGGAAGATATTCAAACCGCATCATTACCAGAGGGGTTTGAATGGATAGAACTACCGGGGCATACTTTTCAGCAGATAGGAATCCGCACACCGGACGATATATGGTTTATTGCCGATAGCCTATTTGACAACGCCATCCTGGCCAAATATTCCTACACCTCTATGTATGATATACAGGGTCAAATGGAAACACTGGAGAAATTAAAAACCTTGGAGGGTTTGTGGTTTGTACCATCCCACGGAAAGCCCACCCGGAATTTAAGCTTGTTAATCCAGCAAAATCATAAAAAATTACGACGGGATTTGGAGCAGGTTAAAGAATTTTGTGGAAAAGGAATTACCTGGGAGGAACTATTAAAAAAGGTAATGGATTACCAACAGCAAACGCTGAATCACAATCAATATGTGTTAATGGGTTTCACTCTTCGTTCTTATCTCTCCTATTTAAAAGACCAACAAGAGCTGATATGCGATTTCCAAGAAAACCGATTGTTGTGGGCCCTTCCTTAGGAAGGGTTTTTTTATGGAATGGGAGCCTTGCACCCTGATATTACCGCAAGATAGTACGGTTTATCTCTGCATATCGCTGTTATGATAAAGCGATAACACATTAAACAGCGAACAAGACACTGCGCACAAGGGATAAAGAGCTTATCCCATAAACAGCTAAATCAATTGAAATAGCTCGTGTTTTCGGAATTCACTTATGAAAAAACGGTGGTAAATAGAAGATAATTTGATATAATAAAACAAAACAGAAAACAACATAAATATCGCAAGAATGTACCTGTTCCCCGTTTTTCGTGAACCGTAAGGAGGCCATAGGAATGTCAATTACCATCAACGGAAAAGATCTTACCATAGAAGAGACCATACGAGTCGCCCGAAATCAGGAGAAAGTATCCATTCATCCGGAAGCCATGAAACGGGTGGAAGAGGCGAGAAACTTTGTGGACCGGAAGCTATCTGAGGGTGCAGTGATTTACGGACTCACCACCGGATTCGGAAAATTTTCTGACACCCTGATTTCTTCAGAAGATGCGGAAGCGTTACAACGAAATTTGATTTTATCTCACGCATGTGGAATGGGAAACCCTTTGCCAACGGAAGTAGTACGGGCTGCCATGCTTCTTCGATGCAATGCCCTGTCCCGAGGAAATTCCGGTATTCGACCCGAAACGCTGAACACCCTTTTGGAGATGCTCAACCGGGGGGTGCATCCAAGAATTCCTGAAAAAGGCTCCTTGGGGGCTTCTGGAGATTTGGCACCATTGTCCCACATGGTGTTGGTCCTTTTGGGAGAAGGAGAGGCAGAATACCAAGGGGAAGTACTTTCCGGCAGAGAGGCCATGAAGAGAGCCGGGCTTGCGCCGGTGGTCTTGGCCGCCAAAGAAGGGCTGGCCTTGATTAACGGCACACAAATTATGACCGCCATTGGCATCAATGTGTTATGGGATGCATTGGTCCTTTCCAAAACATCGGACATTGTTATGGCCATGACCGGGGAAGCCTTGAACACCATCACCAAAGCCTTTGATGATAAGGTACACCAGCTTCGAGGGCACCGGGGGCAAATCGTTTGTGCTGAAAATCTGCGGCGCTTATTGGAAGGCTCGGAAAATGCAAAACCTGTTCATCCTCAAAAAGTGCAGGATCCCTATTCTTTGCGTTGCACGCCTCAAGTCCACGGCGCCAGCCGGGATGCCATAGAATATGTGGTTCAGGCTGTTACAAAGGAAATCAATGCAGTGACCGATAATCCTCTGATTTTCCCGGAAGAGGAAGAAGTTATTTCCGGAGGCAACTTCCATGGGCAACCTATGGCCTTGGCCTTTGACTTCTTAAAAATTGCCATATCGGAACTAGGCGATATATCTGAAAGAAGGGGGGAACGCATGATCAATCCTCAGCTTTCCGAAGGGTTGCCACCTTTTCTTACAAAACATGGCGGAGTGTGTTCCGGCTTTATGATTGCTCAATATTCAGCGGCCTCTATGGTCTCGGAAAATAAAATCTATGCCCATCCTGCTTCTGTGGATTCCATTCCTTCTTCCGGGAATCAGGAAGATCATGTGAGCATGGGAACTACTGCTGCCAGGACCTGCGCTATGATTTTAGACAATACCAGAAAAGTGTTGGCCATCGAACTTTTTGCGGCAAGCCAAGCTATTTGGCTCCGGGGAGAGAAGGGATTGTCACCGGCTATGCAACGGGTGTATCATTGTATTCGAAAGGAAATTCAGCCGGTGGATACGGATGTGCTGATGCATGGCCCTATGGTAAAAATAGAAGAAATGATTGTCGGCGGAAAAATTCTTGAAGCGGCCGAACAAATCGTCGGGCCATTGAAATAGAAAGAAGGGAGGAAGTCACCCATGAACAACCAGGATATTGAGAAAGCCATGACCATTACATTGGAGAAGGAATTGCCACCGATACCTTCTTTTCAAGAAGGTATTCGCCGTGCACCGGACCGAGGATTTCGCCTGACCAAAGCACAGACGGAAATGGCACTACGAAATGCACTACGATACGTGCATCCGGACCTCCATGCCACACTGGCACCGGAATTCATGGAGGAGTTAAAGACCACCGGTAGAGTTTATGCTTATCGATATCGCCCCGAAGGAAGAATCTACGGCAAGTCGATTTCGGAATATAAAGGAAACTGTATTGAAGGAAAAGCCTTTCAGGTGATGCTGGACAACAACCTGGATTTCGATATTGCCTTGTACCCTTATGAACTGGTTACCTACGGAGAAACGGGACAGCCCTGCCAGAACTGGCTTCAATATCGACTCATTAAAAGATACTTGGAAGAACTGAGAGAAGATCAAACCCTGGTGGTTATTTCCGGACATCCTCTGGGCTTGTTTCCTTCCAAACCGGAAGCACCCCGTGTAATTCTCACCAATGCCTTGATGGTGGGTATGTTCGACAACCAGGATGACTGGGAAGTAGCGGAACAAATGGGGGTGGCCAATTATGGCCAAATGACAGCAGGCGGATGGATGTACATCGGTCCACAAGGCATTGTGCATGGAACCTTCAATACCATCTTAAATGCTGGGAGAAAATATTTGGGTGTATCGGACCAAGGGGATTTGACGGGACACACCTTTGTATCCTCCGGTTTGGGAGGTATGTCCGGGGCCCAGCCGAAAGCAGCCACCATCGCAAGAGCTGTGGGCATATTCGCGGAGGTGGATTTATCCCGTATCCAAACCAGAAAAGACCAGGGTTGGGTAGACGTAATTCTCGACGACCTGGAGAAAGTCTTTGAACTAGCCAAGGACAAACAGCAAAAGGGAGAAAGCATCTCCATCGCATATCACGGAAACATTGTGGATTTATTGGAGGGAGCCCTTGCCCAACAATTTCCCATAGACTTGCTTTCCGATCAAACCTCATGTCACAATGTGTACAATGGGGGTTATTGTCCGGTGGGACTATCCTTTGATGAAAGAACCACTCTTCTTCACCATGATCGAACCGCCTTCCGCCAGAAGGTGGATCTGTCCTTACGACGACACTACGAAGCCATTAAAGGCCTTACGGAAAAGGGCACCTACTTTTTTGATTATGGCAATTCCTTCTTGAAAGCCATGTACGATGCCGGTATTGTGGAAATATCCAAAAACGGAGTAGATGAAAAGGATGGATTCATATGGCCCTCCTATGTGGAAGATATTATGGGACCCATGCTTTTTGATTACGGCTATGGCCCTTTCCGTTGGGTATGTCTTTCCGGAAAATCGGAAGACCTGGATGCTACCGACAAGGCGGCGATGGAACTTATCGACCCCAATGGCCGATTCCAAGACCGGGACAATTGGGTGTGGATTCGGGATGCCAAGTCCCATAAAATGGTGGTGGGCACCCAGGCCAGAATTCTTTATCAGGACGCAAGGGGCCGTACAAAAATTGCCTTGCGATTTAATGAGATGGTACGAGAAGGTCAGATTGGACCGGTGATGTTGGGTAGAGACCACCATGACGTGTCCGGAACCGACTCGCCTTTCCGTGAAACCGCCAACATCAAGGATGGTTCCAATGTGATGGCGGACATGGCGGTACAATGCTTTGCCGGCAATGCCGCCCGTGGTATGAGCTTATGCGCACTGCATAATGGCGGAGGGGTAGGTATCGGGAAATCCATCAATGGAGGCTTTGGCTTGGTGTTGGATGGCAGTGAACGAGTGGATCAAATCATTGAATCCTCTATGATGTGGGATGTGATGGGTGGTGTGGCCAGAAGAAGCTGGGCTAGAAATCAAGGCGCAATAGAAACCGCCATAGAGTACAATCAGTTGGAAGGGGAAAGGGCCCACATTACCTTGCCCTATCTAGTAGATGACAGCCTCATCAAAGCAACAATGAATGAGGAATAAAGTAAATCGTCAATAGGCGATATTACGGAAAACGAGGTACCGCTATGAGTAGCCTGTTCATAAAAAACATAGGAACTCTGCAGACTCCAGTGGGAAATTATCCCCACAAGGGGGAAGAGCAGGGACAAAATCAAGTCATGCGAGATGTGGCCATCGAGATACGGGAAGGCATCATTCAAGCCATCTACACTTCCGAGGATTTGCTCCCGGAGGAAGAAGACTTTGATATGATTCTGGATGCGGAAGGAAATCTGGTGACACCAGGTTTGGTGGACGGTCATACCCATCTGGTATTCGGTGGATATCGTCAACATGAAATACCGCTGAAGCTAAAGGGTGCTTCCTACTTAGAAATATTGAAAAGCGGAGGAGGCATACTGGACACGGTGCGAAAAACCAGAGAAGCCACCTTCGAAGAGCTGTATGAAAAGTCGGAAGAATTCTTAGATGAAATGATGGCAATGGGTGTCACCACCTGTGAAGCCAAATCCGGATACGGATTGGATCGAGACACAGAAATCCGAACTCTGGAAGTGATTGCCGAGTTAAAAGAAAACCACCCCATGGACATGGTGGCCACCTATATGGGTGCCCATGCCATTCCGCCAGAATATGAAGGAAGAGGAAACGAATACATCGATGTCCTCTGCAAAGAAGTGATGGAAGAAGCGGCTTTACACAAGCTTGCACAGTATGTGGATGTATTCTGCGAAGCCTCGGTGTTTGACCCGGACCAGTCAGAAAGGTACTTAAAGATGGCCCAAGCTCTGGGATTGGGCATTCGAATCCATGCAGACGAAATAGAAGAAATGGGAGGTTCCCAATTGGCGGGACGAATGAAAGCGGCATCCGCCGAGCATCTCATTGCCATTGGAGAAGATGGAATCCAAGCTTTGGCCCGGGGAGGCACCATCGCCATGTTACTGCCTGCCACCTCTTTCTACCTGGGAAAGAACTTTGCCCCGGCTCGAAAGATGATTGACGCAGGTGTACCGGTGGCCATGGCCACGGACTTCAACCCGGGATCCAGCCCCTCACTTAATCTGGGGTTTGTTATGAACTTGGGATATTTAAAATATGGACTCACACCGGAAGAAGTTCTAACCGCCGTTACCATTAATCCGGCTTGTGCCCTGGGAATGGAAAAACAGGTGGGCACCCTGGAAGTGGGGAAGCAAGGGGACTTGGTAATATGGAATGCACCGGATATGGAAATGCTTTGCTACCGATATGGCTCCAACCTGGCATTAGGGGTAGTGAAAAAAGGACAGTTGGTGTAGATAAGGAATAACGGGGAAATCAAAAGGAGAAGTAGAAGGAAAAGGAGTAAAGCAGATGATAGAACATACATTAAAAGAGTATTTGGATTTGCTGAAAAGCAGTGATCCGGCACCGGGAGGAGGCTCTGCCTCTGCATTGGCGGGGGCGCAAGGTGTTGCCTTGGTTATGATGGTGGCCAACCTGACGGTGGGACGGGAAAAGTATAAAGAAAATGAAGCTCTATGTCAGCAGGCCTTGAAAGAGGGAGCCGGCATAATGGAAGGATTGATTCAAGCCATCCACGAAGATACGGAAGCCTACAATCGGGTGATGGCAGCTTATCAGCTTCCCAAAGAAACTGAAGAAGAAAAAGCCTTACGAAGCAAAGCCATTCGAGAAGCCACACTGGTTGCCACCCAAGTTCCCTATGATGCCATGAAATTATCTTTGAAGGGTTTAGAATTGGCCAAAAGCCTGGTGGGAAAATCCAACCTCAACTGCTCCTCGGATCTGGGAGTAGCGGCGCTGAATCTCTTGGCTTGTAGCCAAGGGGTGTGGCTCAATATTCTGACCAATCTTTCCGGCATCAAAGATCCGGAACGGGAGCAATCCTTCCGGGACGGTGGAATGAAGCTCTATCAACAAACAGAAACATTGGCTCATGAGATTTATGAAGAAGTGAAAAACGGACTGTAATATAGAAACGGAGGTATCATACATATACCTCGCCAAAGGATACAGGCCAGAAAAACATAAAGGAGAAATACATATGGCATCCATTATAGAAAGCATTCCCAACATCAGCGAAGGGAGAAATCAAGATGTAATCCAAGGTTGCGTGGACCAAATTCGAACGACACCGGGATGTACGCTTTTGAATGTAAGTAGCGATCCTTCCCACAACCGAACGGTAATCACCTATATGGGAAACCCGGAAGGAGTGGAAGAAGCCAGCGTGAAGCTAGTAAAAAAAGCGGTGGAAACCATCGACTTAACCCAACATCAGGGAGAACATCCCAGAATGGGAGCGGTGGATGTGATGCCCTTTGTTCCCATCAAGGATGCCACAGAGGAAGATTGCATACAGTTAGCCAGCCATGTAGGGAAACGCATTTATGAAGAAGCCGGTGTGCCGGTATTCTTATATGAGAAGTCCGCTACTGCGGAATATCGCAAGAATTTGGCCGCCATTCGAAAAGGCCAGTTTGAAGCCATGGCAGAAAAGGTGAAAGACCCCCAATGGATTCCGGATTTTGGGGGAGCACAAATCCATCCCACCGCCGGTGTGGTGGCAGTGGGGGCACGCCCGCCCCTCATCGCATACAACATCAATCTCAGCACCGATGATTTGGAATTGGCCAGCGCCATCGCCAAGGAAATTCGAGAATCCTCCGGTGGTCTTCCTTGTGTGAAATCCATCGGCATCATGTTGGAAGAAAGAAATCTGGCCCAGGTTTCCATTAACATGACGGATTTTACCGTAACCCCGTTGCACCAGGTTACCGAACTGGTTCGTGAAAAAGCGAAAAAAGCAGGGGTAGAGGTGATCGGCACGGAGCTAATTGGGTTGTGTCCCATGAAAGCCCTTTTGGATGCGGCGGAATATTATTTGCAAATCGAAGATTTTAACCCCCAGGTGCAGGTGATCGAAAACCATTTGCTGTAATAAAAACATCTATCATGGAAAAGAAACCCGGATTTCAAGAGCCCTTGGAGAAAAAGGGCTCTTTTAATATAACAAGTTTGCGGTTTAACGCACTAAACTTGTATACAATAATACAAATAGACAAAAGAAAGTTTCATAAAACTTGAAATTTCAAGGATAAACCTTGTCAAATATCGTATACAATGATATAATCCATCTGACGAAAGAGAGCAAATTAATCGAATTGCACCCTTTTGAAATCCTTGACGAGAGGAAGCAATCTATGGATTTTATCAATTTGGCAGAAGAGAAAGAAGAAATCCCCCGAAAAGAGCCGGTAAAAATGGTATTACAAGGAAACGAGGCCTGTGCAAAAGGAGCCATTCATGCAGGGTGTCGTTTTTTTGCGGGGTATCCCATCACCCCTTCCACGGAAATAATTGAGTTGTTGGCCAAAGAGATGCAACAGGTAGGAGGAGCTTTCATACAGATGGAAGATGAAATTGCCTCCGCTTGTGCCATCATTGGAGCTCGATGGGGAGGCAAAAAAGCCATGACTGCTACTTCCGGCCCGGGTTTTACATTGATGCAAGAGGCCCTTGGCTATGGGGTAGTTACAGAAACCCCTATTGTGATTGTGAACATACAGAGAGGAGGTCCTTCCACCGGGCAACCCACCATGTCTTCTCAACATGACATCTATCAAGCCAGGTACGGTAGTCACGGAGATTATCAAATTATTGTATTAGCCCCTTCTTCGGTGCAAGAGATGTACGATTTTACTCGAAAGGCCTTTGTTTTGTCAGAACGGTATCGAACCCCGGTAATTCTTTTGGGGGACGAAGTGGTGGGTCACATGAGAGAAAAAATAGTGATTGAGGACACGCAAGTAGATGAAAATCCGCTAAAACCCCTTTCGGCCGGATCCCCCACCACTGATTTTTTCCAAGGAGGAAATTCTTTGGTGGAGGGGCAACTTCATGATGAAGAGGGACATAGGATTGGACATCTTCCTCAAAAGAGCGGAGAATTTCTTAACAAGCTGGATGAAAAAATTTTACGGAACATAGATGAAATCACCCATATCAACACCTACTTCATGGAGGATGCGGAAGTTGCCATTGTAGCTTATGGGTCAGTGGCTCGTCCTGCATTGAACGCCATCAAGATGGCTAGGGGGGTCAAAGATGACCGGATTTCCACCAAATTTAAAATTGTCAAGGATGTGATTACAAAGGGAGTTCCTCAAACCTTGCAAACCGATTATAGCCATCTGAAGGTGGGGTTAATAAAAATCAATACCGTGTGGCCTTTCCCGGAAGAGGCCTTGAAAAGACTTACGGAAAAAGTAGATTTAATTCTGGTTCCCGAAATGAATGTTGGGAAATACTGTCGAGAGATTCAACGGGTGGTACGAAAGGTGAAGGTGGTTTCCATGCCCAAAAGCGGGGGAGAATTGCCCAGTCCCAGAGAGTTGTTGGATCGTATCATTTCCGAGGTAGGGGTGAAACCGGAGGTGAGAGAAGATGAATAGTCTTTATCAATCTTACATAAGAACAGAAGCATTGCCCTCTCTGTTCTGTCCCGGCTGCGGCAACGGAATCATCCAGATGGCGGCCATTCGCGCCATCGACGGGTTGGGTGTTCGAGAAAACCTGGCTTGTGTTTCCGGTATTGGATGTTCCTCCTGGATTCCATGCTACCTCAATCTGGATGTGATGCATACTATCCATGGCCGGGCTTTGGCTTTTGCCACTGGTCTGAAGATGGCTCAACCAGATAAAAAAGTGATGGTTTTTACCGGAGACGGAGACTGTCTGGCCATAGGAGGAAACCACTTCTTGCATGCTTGTGCCAGAAATATTGATTTGACGGTGGTCATGGTGAATAACTACATTTACGGAATGACCGGGGGACAGAAATCTCCCGCAACCCCTATGGATGCCGTCACTAAAACATCTCCCTATGGTGCCACGGACTACCCCATTGACGGCTGCCAGTTGGCACTCACCATGGGGGCTACCTATGTAGCGCGATGGACCACGGCCCACCCGGTGCAGTTGGAAAAGGCCATATGGGAAGGCCTGGAAAACAAAGGATTCAGTTACATCGAGGTGTTGAGCCAGTGTCCGGTCCAGGGGGGCAAAAATCTTTATGGGGAAAAGGAGCCGGCCGCTATTTTGAAGAAATACCGGGAAATGGCCAAGGAGGGGGAAATCACCTTGGGTCGGTTTGCCCAAAACAATCAGCGGAAAGAGTATCTGGAGCGGGTGGAACAGTGTTTGGCAACCCAGGGATGGGAGGAGTCGTAATGGCACAGATTACAATTGACAAAAGTTGTTGCAAGGGATGCGACATCTGTTATGCCGTTTGTCCGAAAAAAATATTTGTGCGTTCGAAAAATCGAAATCATTACGGAACCAACATGCCAGATGTACGAGAACCAATGGAATGCACCTATTGTGGTATGTGCCAGCGAATGTGTCCTGACGGGGCTATCCAAGTGACAAGAGAAGAGGAGCCGGTCAATGAGAATTAATGTAAGATTTGCGGGAGCCGGAGGGCAAGGTGTTATTTTGAGTTCCGTTCTCTTGGCAAAGGCCTACGGAATTGGGGAGGACTACAACATATCTCAAACCCAGAGTTATGGCCCGGAGGCTCGAGGAGGGGCCTGTAAAGCCGAGGTGGTTATTTCCGATGAAAGCATTGATTATATGAAGGTGGATTTGGCCGATGTTTTCATTGCCTTCAACCAGATGGGGTATGACAAGTACAAGGAAACAATTAAGAAAAAAGCCATGGTATTGGTAAACAGTACCCTGGTGGAATCGGATTGGAGGGAGGTCTATGGAATTCCGGCCACCCAGATGGCAGAAGAAATGGCCAAACCCTTTGTGGTGAATATGATTATGCTGGGGGCTTTGACCAAATTGTTGCCCAAGCTTCATTATCCAAAGGTGGAGGCAGAAATCATGGAAAACTTCTCCGCTTCCATTGCCGGGGTCAACCTGGAAGCCTATGACAAAGGGTACCGATATATGGAAGAAAGGTTGAAACCAAAAGAGTAATATCTTTCTTATCTTCACAAAAACTACAAACTTCTCTTGTATAGTGTCTTTATGACGCTTGGGAGGGGTTTTATGAAGAACAGAGAAAAACGAGGTAAAATTGTTTTAACATTGATGGTGTTGCTTTTGGTTTTTTCCCTCATTGGGTGCGGTGAAGAAGAGGTAAAGTCAGAGGTTTATGACAACAAAGCGGAGGCCAATTGGATTCTTCTAACCATACATTATCCGGAAGAAGCGGGAATGGAAGACTTGGTTGCATACAAGGTCTATAGTGTCAATGGAACGATGACGCCTTTGAGCACATTGACGGCCTATGGAGAAGCCACTCAAATTCCGGTGGTGGTCAGCGAAGGCACATCCAAGTATGTTCAAGGAGTGGCGGGAGTTTTTGAAAACGACTACCAAGCTCCTTCAGGTTGGATCTATACGGTAAATGGAGAAATTTCCATGGAAGCGTCCGGAGACTTTATTTTGGAGCCGGAAGACCAGGTAGTCTGGTCGTATGTTACCTTTACCAAGGATTCCTTTTCATAAAGAAAACTTTAGCAACTCACATACAATCAACACAAAATCATCACAAAGGAAAGGTAAGATGAAGTTGGTAAGGGGATAGAGACTTTACCAAAAAAACTTTCCTTCTTTTATTAAAGATACACACACTTAGGAACAGCCTTGGGATTCGGGACCCCGAGGTTTTTCCTTTTTGTGAGAAGTTTGAGGTAGGGATGTACCAAAAGAAAGAAAATGATGGTATAATTTGGACCGTAAGTGCTGGTTAATAGGAAAAAAAACAAAAACTAGGAAGTCATAAACAGAAAGCAAAAAAAAGGGAGACAAAAATATGGCCTTTGGAATTTTCAAGAAAAAACAGTATGCAGACACACTTCTAATTAATGGGCAGTTTTACACCGCCGATTCGGAAGAAGGAAAAGTAGAAGCCCTGGCAGTGAAGAATGGCCGAATTCTTGCTCTGGGAGACTTGGATGCACTGGAAGAAGATGTGCTGGGCCCGGAAACGGAAGTGATGGATTTGGGAGGTCATTTTCTTATGCCTGGCTTGGTCAAAGGACCGGCACACCCGGTATTGGACTGTTTTCGCCCTTTGTGTTTTATAATTCCATTTCAATGGGGAAGGGCTCTCATCCAGGAGGAGGCAGGAAAAGCCCTTCGAAAGAAAGCCGGATTGTTGGGATACGGATACAACCCTCATTTGCTGGAAGGTTTGGATCCGGACCAGATGAGAAAGGAGTTGGACCAGGTGTCCCCCATCAAACCCATCGTGCTTCTATCTTCCGATGGTCTTCAAGTTTGGGTTAACACTCCGGCTGTAGAAAAGGCTCGTAGAATTGCCGAAGAAGAAGGCGTTCTTCAAATCACCCTTCCATTTTTGTTGGGGGCGCTGGAGTTGGTGGATTTTGAGCAGCTGCAAGAGCAGGTTTTGCTTCAGGCAGGCAGATGGTGCAAAGAGGGATATACGGCCCTTTGGGATACGGGAGCTCCCGATTATTTTCACAATCTTTACCATGAAGCGTTGGTTTCGCTTTACCAAGAGGGCTTTTTGAAGCAACGTCATTTTGGTTCCCTGTATATGGATCGGGATGTGGACCCCAAAGGCTTGACTCAAAAGTTGATGCAAAACAGAACCTTGTGCAGCGAAATGGAAGGTTTAGTGCATTTCACCACATTGCATCTCAAAAGAGAAGAGGGTTCGCCGGAAGGTTATGGATTGACCCGAGAAGGGTTGGCGGCTCTGGCTACGGCCGCTTCAGAAAGAAGTTTTCACCTGTTGTTGCAAGTGAAAGGCCAGGAAGTCCTGCACGAGACTTTGGAAACCTTGGATCAGATTGGCTCGGGTATTGGAAAAGTGCCCTGGATTCTTTCCACCAATGAAGCCATTCCGGAGGAACTTCGACAGGAAATCGTCAGCATTGACGAAATTTTCGTGATTCCGGATTTGGATGCAGAAGAGGAATTCTCCGGGCCTGTGGGACGACCCATGAAGGAAATAGCCGAAAAATTCCTTCATAAACCGGCTTCTTTCTTGGGGCAGGAGGAGATGTTGGGTGTTTTGGAACCGGGGAGTTATGCGGATTTTGTGGTGTTCGATCAAAGTCCGGAAAACAAAGAAGCCAAGGTGCTGTTCACCTTCTTGAATGGAGAACCGGTGTACCTTGGAGAACAGGATAAACCGGAAAAATGGCATAAAGAATTTTTAGAGCGATACCAGGAGGAGGAATAAATGAAGGACAACATTCCTCGGGCCGCATGGGTGGAAATTCACTTGGATCATCTTGCCCATAACTTGAAAGAAATACGCAGAAAGGTGGGCCCCAGCCCGGAAATATTGGGGGTTGTGAAAGCGGATGGATATGGCCATGGTGCGTTGCCTATAGTCCGTACACTGAAAAAAAATGGAGTTTCTTCTTTTGGTGTAGCCACCTTGGAAGAAGCCATACAGCTTCGAGAAACAGGAATGGAAGATGCCATATTGATTTTGGGGCTGACTCCCGACGACCATTGGCCTTGGGTGGTACAACATGACTTAATGGCTGTGGTATGCAGCTTTGAGAATGCAAAGACCCTATCTCAACAGGCGGTTATGGCGGGGAAAAAGGTACCGGTTTATGTGGCCTTGGATACGGGGATGGGCCGAATTGGTTACCTGGTAGAAAATTCTTTTCAACAGAAAAAGGCTCTTGAAGAAATATCAAAAATCACGACCCTCGAAGGACTCTCGGTTGAAGGACTGTTTTCTCATATGGCCACCGCGGATTCCAGAGATAAAAGTTTTTCATATAAGCAGGAAGGTTTGTTTTTAGACTTTCAGAAAGCCTTGAAAAAACAAGGCGTTCTGCTACCCAAGAGAACCTTGGCCAACAGCGCCTCCATTATGGAAATCCCTTCGGTTTATTACGATGTGGTTCGCCCTGGCATCATTCTTTATGGGTGTCTTCCTTCGGAGGAAGTAGATCCCGACATCTTGGACTTGAAGCCGGTGATGGAAGTTAAGGCCAGAATTCTTCATTTAAAAAAGGTGGAATCTGGATTTTCCGTGGGATATGGAAGGACCTATATTACCGAAAGACCCAGTGTTATTGCCACCCTTCCCTTGGGATATGCCGATGGTCTTCCCCGGGTTTACTCCAATCGAGGCAGGGTATTATATAATGGTCAATGGGCCCCCGTTGTGGGAAACATTTGCATGGACCAAACCATGATAGATGTTACCCTTGTTCCCGATGTGAAATTGGGAGATACCGTGACCTTGTTGGGGAGAGAAGAAAACCTGGAAATTACGGCCCAGGAAATAGGCAAGCTTTGTCACACCATAAATTATGAAGTGGTTTGCCGCTTTGGCCAACGGCTTCCCAAGGTTTATTTGGGAGAGGAATGAGGCCATGCACGAATATCCTGTTACCTTACAAATGATTAAGATCGCAGAAAAACATTGCAGAGACGCAGGGGGGCGGAAGGTAAAAAAGATTCACCTGGTGGTGGGAGATTATTCCGGGTATATCGGGGATTCCATTCGCATGTATTTTGATGCTATTGGAGAGGGAACCCTCTGTGAAGGGGCGGAAATTCAGATCACCCGGGTAAAGCCCCAGTTGAAATGCACCGAGTGTGGTCAGTATTTTGAAAAAGTCCCCATGTCTTTTACTTGCCCTCATTGCGGAGGAGAGGGCGGTCCTTCTTCTGTGGGGAAGGAATTTTATATTGAGACCATAGAGATTGAATGAAAATTGAAAGAGATAAGAAAGGAAGCATAATATGCACGATGTAAGAAAAGTGGATGTGATGGAAAACATATTGGATGAAAACGATCACATTGCAGAACATATCAAAGAACACATGAAACAACATGGCATCATGGTAATCAACGAAATGGGTTCGCCTGGAGCGGGAAAGACTACGGTGTTGAAAAATCTGATTCAAGAGTTAAGTGACATGAAAACCTTTGTCATAGAAGGAGACATTGAATCGGACATCGATACAGTGGCCTTAAAGGAGCTGGGAATTCAAGCGGTGCAAATCAATACCTTCGGTGCCTGCCATTTGGATGCGCCTATGATCGACCATACCATTGATCATATGGACTTGGGTCATGGGCATCATCATCACCATCATGATGTACAACAACCGGTGGATGGCATTCTATATATTGAAAACGTAGGTAACCTGGTTTGTCCTGCAGAATTTTCCATCGGGGAGCATGTGAAAATGCTGATCTCAACCGTTACCGAGGGTAGCGACAAACCTTATAAATATCCCTTGGCCTTTGAAAAAGCAGATGTGATTGTTCTCAACAAAGTGGATTTAATCCCTTATCTGGACTTCGATGAGGATTTTTTCATGAGAGGGGTGCGGGCCCTGAATAAAGACGTGCCGGTTTTTAAGGTTTCCCATAAGACGGGAGAAGGATATCCGGAATTGGCTCAATGGATTCGGGAGAAAGCCGGGTCTTTGTAATATGAACTACTCCTTGGGAACAGAGCGAATTCGTTGCTGGGGCATCGTACAAGGCGTGGGATTCCGTCCTTTTGTAGCCAGGCTGGCCCGTGGGCTGAAGCTTCGAGGAGAAGTGCGCAATCTGGGAGGTCTGGTGGAGGTGGTAATCACCGGGACGGAGGAACAGCGGGAGGCTTTTGTAGAGAGACTGGTTTCTGAAAAGCCGGCCAACGCGGAAATCGTACATTTGGAACGGCAATCCATGGAGTGGTCCGGCCACAGAGGATTTACCATCTTGGGAAGCCAAGAGGGGGAAGATCAAATTTTGATGATTCCTCCGGATCTGGCATTATGCCATGATTGCCAAAGAGAACTTCTCAATAAGAAGGATTCCCGGTATCTTCATCCTTTCATCAGTTGTATGTCTTGCGGTCCCCGCTTTACCATAATGGAGCAAATGCCTTACGATCGCCATACCACTACCATGGTGGATTTTCCCATGTGTGAATTTTGTAGGGACCAATATGAAAATCCCGGGAATCGAAGATACCATGCTCAAACCATCAGCTGTCATCAGTGTGGTCCCCAGCTTCACTGGTATCCCGAAAAAGTAGCGCCGGCAGATAATTGGCTGAAAGAAAGCGTGGCCCACTTAAAAACCGGCGGAGTGATGGCTCTGAAAAGCGTAGGGGGTTACCATATGGTGGCAGATCCTTTTCAGCAGGAGGCGGTAAAACAATTGCGCCTTTGGAAGCAAAGAGAAGAAAAGCCCTTTGCTTTGATGTTTTCTTCGATGGATGAAATTAGGGCATATGGGCGGGTTTCTCAAGAAGAGGAGGATTTGCTTTCCAGCTCCTCGCGGCCTATTGTGCTTTTACGCCGGCGAGAGGATTCTCCCAAGGCCCTGTCTTCTGAAGTGTATGGTACCAGCCCCTATTTGGGTTGTTTTTTACCTTCCTACGGAGCCCAACAGCTTTTGGTCCAAGAGATGGGTCCTTTGATTATGACCAGCGCCAACGGCAAAGATCAGCCCATTATTAAAGACGAGGATGAAATCCAATTCTTCATGGAAGGAAAAGGACCCATCCTATACAATCAGAGGAGAATTTTGATTCGTGTGGATGATTCTGTGGCACGGGTTATCGATAAAAAACCCCAGATGATTCGCCGTTCCAAGGGATATGTGCCCCTGCCCATCTATTTGCCCTCTGTTTTGGGAAAAGAACACATGGTGTTGGCGTTAGGAGGCGACTTGAAGGCGGCCTTTTGCCTGACCAAGGGCTCTTTTGCCACAGTAAGTCCTTTTTTTGGAGACCTTTATGGCGGGGCGTCAAGAGAGGTATACCGGGAAACTTTGGACCGGATGAAAGAATTTTTTCGGGTTCAACCCGGCTTACTGGTCAGTGATAAACACCCGGGTTATGTTACCACCGAAGTGGCCCAAGAGATGGCCGAAAGGGAAAACCTGCCCTTAAAAAAAGTGCAGCATCATCATGCCCATGTGGCCTCGGTGATGGGAGAACATCACCTGGAGGGACCGGTTATTGGAGTGGCTTTGGACGGAACGGGATACGGAGATGACGGGGCCGTTTGGGGAGGAGAATTTTTTGTTTGTGAAGAGGAAAAAGCAGTAAGAAAAGCCCACCTTTCTTATATAAAGATGGTGGGAGGAGACCGGATTTCCTACGAAGGAGGCAAAGCAGCCCTTTGCTACATAAAAGCTAGAGAAGAAGGGCGCTATACGGGAATCACCACACATCAAAACGGTATAGCCCGGATTCAACTGGATTTGGAATCAATCTTTGACTATGGAGAAAAATTGCAATTCCTGCAGGAAGAGGAAAAACATCTCTATTTAGCCGCCTTGGACCACGATGTAAATGTACACCAAAGTTCCAGTGCCGGTCGTCTCTTTGATGCGGTGGCGGCCTTGCTGGGAATTGGGTTTGTGAATCGATACGAAGGAGAGTTGGCCATGGGGTTGGAAGCGGCGGCGCGACAGGGACAAGAGAAGCCGGGAATCAATCCGGTTTGGGATTTGGCTTATGGGTTTCATCACCAGCTGGCCAAGGTGGTGGTAACACAGGCAGAACAATTGGGAGAAGAAGTAGAAACCCGGAAAGTAGCTCTTTCCGGAGGGGTTTTCCAAAATGCCCTGCTGATGGAGGAAGTGGCAACCAAACTGCGGCAAGACGGATTTCTTCCTTACTACAATAGGATGGTTCCTCCCAACGATGGAGGCATCAGCTTGGGGCAAGCCTATGTGGCCATGAAAGAACTGGAAAAGGAGAGCAGATAAATGTGTATTGCCATACCGGGAAAAATTATTTCCCTGGAAGATCGTCAGGCCGTGGTGGAATTTAAAGGCAATCGGGTGAAGGTGAATGTGGCATTGGTTCGGCCCAAGGAGGGAGATTATGTGTTGGTTCATGCTGGTTGTGCCATTCAAATCATTCAGCCTTCGGAAGCAGAGGAAATGCTGGAAATACTGGGGGAGATGTAAGTGAAGCACCCGCAAGACATACTGGAACGGTTGAAAAGATATGATGGACCCCCCTTGCGGATTATGGAGGTGTGCGGCACCCACACTGCCGCTCTGTTTCGCCATGGAATCCACAGCCTTTTGTCTCCTAAAATTCAGTTGATATCAGGTCCTGGGTGTCCGGTTTGCGTTACGCCTACCCAGTACATCGATCGGTTGGTGGAGATTGCTTTGACGCCTCATCATCAGGTATGGACTTTTGGAGATATGATGAAGGTTCCGGGAGAAGAGGAAAGCTTGTCCCAAGCCATGGGAAGGGGAGCCCGGGTTCATATGATGTACTCGCCGTTTCAAGTATTGGAAGAGGCAGCAGAAAACCGGGATACCATTTTTGTGCTGGCGGCGGTGGGCTTTGAAACCACCACCCCGATTTATGCCCAAGTACTGAAAGAGGCCGAAGAAAGAAGGCTGGAGAACATTCGACTCCTTACTAGCCTTAAGCAAATTACGCCGGCCATGGAATGGATTCTTTCTCATCGAAATACCATCGACGGGTTCCTGTGTCCCGGCCATGTCAGTGCGGTGGTGGGTTGGGAGGTTTACCAACCTTTGGCGAAAGCCTATCAAAAACCCATGGTGGTGGCCGGGTTTACCGGCATTCATCTTTTGCAAGCCATTGATCGTCTGTTGGAATACCAAGGAGAAGGAGTGGTTTTCAATGATTACCCAGGAGTGGTATCAGATAAAGGAAATCCGGTGGCGAAAAGTTTAATGGAAGAAGTTTTTCGGCCCGATGAAGCAGTTTGGCGAGGGCTTGGTGCCATTCCTCAGTCCGGCTGGTATCTCGGGGGAACTTATGGGAAGTACGACATGGGCAGTTTTGCCATTCGAAAAGACAAGAAGTTGCCAGCCGGTTGCCTTTGCCGGGAAGTGATTATTGGCGATAATACTCCTATAGAATGTGCTGCTTTTGGAAAAAATTGTACCCCGGAAAGCCCGTACGGACCTTGTATGGTTTCCGAAGAAGGCGCTTGTGGAATTTGGTATGGAAGGATGAGAAAATGAAAATTACAATGGCCCATGGCAGCGGAGGCACCGCTTCACATCAATTAATGGAGGAAATATTTGCCCCTTATTTTCACAACCCGATACTGGACCTAAGAGAGGATGCGGCCATTCTTTCCATGGAAAAGGGAAATTATGCCATGAGTACCGACACCTTTGTGGTAACACCTCTTTTCTATTCCGGAGGAGATATTGGAAAACTATCGGTTTGCGGAACCGTCAACGACTTGTGTTGCATGGGCGCCCGGCCCCAATACATGACTTGTGGATTTATCCTCGAAGAAGGCCTTTCTTTTGAGGTTTTGGAAAGAGTGGTGAAATCCATGGCAGGAACGGCAAAAGGGGCGGGGATTCGATTGGTGGCAGGAGATACCAAAGTCATCGATGGGCAGGGTGGGCTCTATATCAATACCACCGGCATCGGAAGAATTCCGGAAGGACGCCAGGTGCGGGGAGCCAACCTGGCCCCGGGAGATGCAGTGCTGGTAACAGGCGTCCTGGGAGAGCATCATGCCACCATTCTAAGCCATCGCATGAACATTGAAAATCAGATTCAAAGTGACAACGCGCCCTTGAATGGGCTGGTGGAAGCATTGTTTGATGCCAAGCTTCACCCCAAGGCTATGAGGGACATTACACGGGGCGGTTTGGGTACCGTGCTTCATGAGTTGGCTCAAAGCTCCAAGGCAGGCGTTCTTATAGAAGAAGAAAAACTGCCGGTCTCCCCGGCAGTGCAAGGATTTGCAGAAATCCTGGGGCTGGACCCCCTGTATATGGGAAACGAAGGGAAGCTGGTGGTGGTGGTGCCCTGGGAAGAAAGAGAAAGGGCGTTATCTCTGATTCGGAGCCAGGAATTGGGACGGGAAGCCGCCTTGGTAGGTCAAGTTATTCAAGGAGAAGGGGTGGAACTAAAAACCAGACTGGGAGGAACCCGTAGAGTACCTCCGTTGGTAGGAGAAGGACTCCCTCGTATTTGCTAAAAAAACTTGTCATTTCCCCGTTCATCGGTATAATAAGAGGGATGGGGAGTTTTTTTTGCCTCGTCATGTATACAATATACGCAATAATTGGAGGAAATCATGACTACCTTATTATTTTTGATTTTATTTCCTCTACTCATCGCTTTGTTGTTGTTGCTAATCAAAGGGGATTTGCTCAGGGATGTGGTGGTGATTGGAGGAGCCGGCATCATTGCAGCAGCGTCGCTGGTGCTTGGTGTCATGTATTTTAATTCCGGAGGAGAAGTTTTTCCGGCCAAAGAAACCCAAGTGGGCACCATGATGATGGTTGTTGAGATTCTTTTGGCGGCGGTCATTGTGTTCTTGTCGGTAAAGCATAAAAAATATCTTCCGGGTCTTTTTGTCTTGATTCAGACGCCCTTGTTCGTCTGGTTTGAAATGACCCAGAGCCACCACATCAAGGTGGTAAGCAATCTATATATAGACAGGTTGTCTCTGATTATGGTACTTGTCATCGGCATTGTGGGTAGCTTGATTTGTGTATATTCCTTGGGGTATATGAAAGACTTTCAGCATCACCATGAAGGGCAAAAGGATCGCAGACCTTGGTTCTTCTTTTTAATGTTTCTGTTCTTATCTGCCATGTTTGGCCTAGTAATGTCCAACAATTTAGTGTGGATGTATTTTTTCTGGGAAATCACCACTCTCTGTTCATTCTTCCTCATCGGCTTTACCAAAACCAAGGAAGCGGTGAACAATTCCTTTCGTGCCTTGACTATGAATTTGATGGGCGGAATCGCCTTTGTTTTAGCCATTTTGATACTGGGGAATTATTATGGTACTTTGGAATTAAATACGGTTTTGCTTTATGGCCAGATGGGGTACAGCGTGGTAATTCCCGTGTCCTTGTTGGTGTTTGCCGGCATCACCAAAGCAGCACAAATGCCTTTTTCCAGTTGGCTTTTGGGGGCCATGGTGGCGCCGACCCCTACTTCAGCATTGTTGCACTCTTCTACTATGGTAAAAGCCGGAGTGTTTCTCGTTATCAAACTTTCTCCCGTATTGGGATGGAATGGTGCGGGAATTATGGCCATGATGGTAGGAGGAATCACCTTCTTGATGGCTTCTTTTGCAGCCATTTCACAAAGCAATGCCAAGCGAGTATTAGCTTATTCCACGGTGGCCAATTTAGGGTTGATTATTGCTTGTGCGGGCATTGGAACAGATGAAACGGTATGGGCGGCTATCATGTTGGTAATTTTTCATGCTGTCACCAAGTCTCTCCTGTTTCTCTGTGTGGGCACAGCGGAGCACAGCCTGGAAAGCAGAGACATCGAAGATATGGATGGGCTCTTTTCAAAAATGCCCCGACTGGCTCTCTTTATGATGGTGGGTATTTCCGGAATGTTCCTAGCTCCATTGGGAATGTTGGTTTCTAAATGGGCCGCCATGACGGCTTTTGTTGACTCAGGAAACATTCCGCTGGTGGTGATTATTTGCTTTGGCAGTGCCGCTACCGCTTTTTACTGGACCAAGTGGTTGGGAAAAATGGCAGCCATTATGGCCAAAGCTCAAAACATTGAAAAAAAGGTTCATCAAGCGGAATGGGTTACATTCTATGGCCTGGTTTCCATGGTTATCCTGATGTGCCTCCTCTTCCCGGCAGTATCTACCTATGTGGTGGTGCCCTATTTAAAGACCGTGTTTCCCTCAGTGGAAGCATTGGCCTTATCCTCTAGCAATCTACAGATTATGAGTGGAATGGTGGCATTAATTATTCTTTTGCCTATTCTGTTCTTCAATAAAAGGCATTTTCGAAAAAAGAGAGTGGTACCCATGTATCTCTCCGGTGTCAACACGGGAGATAGCACCAAATTTTATGGAGCCATGGGCAAGGAAGTGGAGTTGTCCCTTCGAAACTGGTATGTGGAAAATATCTTTGGAGAAGCAAAAATGACCTTGATTGGGAATGTGCTTTGTTTATTAACCATCGTATCGGTGCTTGGAATTATGGCAGGAGACCAGCTATGAAAAGTCAACCATAAATTCAGAAAATATTTAAATATTGTGGTTACCAAAAAAATGGCAACCTCAATAAAGCATCTAACAGGTGCTTTTCAAAGAGTGGGTAATAGGGCAATG
>Ga0334885_1000206_pt1 | contig 110766 bp, 108 predicted proteins | sample GraSluR1_MG_8_FD_207233 | JGI IMG/M metagenome (GOLD analysis project Ga0334885, IMG submission 207233) | Sludge microbial communities from methane-producing bioreactor in Wageningen University, Netherlands - Granular Sludge_31_05-R1 | ecosystem: Engineered > Bioreactor > Anaerobic >...
TTCTTCTATATACTCAAAAAATTTTTTATTGCTTCTGCTTCGCCTATTATCTGATTCAAGACCTTGAATCTTCATTTTTGGTATGACTGGTTTTATTTCCGATGAAGGTTTCACAATTATCGCTATTCGGAAGGAAATAATTATTGTTAGAAAAGCAATAATTGTTATTATGTAATAAACAATATTTTTTTTGGTGTTGTTCATTGGTTCACACCTCGCATTTTTTCAATATGTAGAAGTTGTAGTCACTAATTACTTCGTCGTAATCTTTGACTATTTCGAAACCAAATTTTTTCATTAGTTTTTTGAAGGTTTCCTTTGTTACGGCGATTTCTCCACCATGTTTTCCTTCTATGACAACTAATGTCGCATTAGGCTTCATTGCTTTTTTAACCGATAACACGAAGTTTTTATTTTCTTCATATATTGCATTTTCGATCCTGGACTGCTCTTCTTCGTCAGGATTTATTTCTGAAGCTAGTCCATTTTCTTTTTTTTCTGGATCGTAAAACAGTAGATGCACATCCTTTATGAATGCAATATCTAATATTTCATTTGGCAGTGTTAAATCGTAGGTTCTATTAAGAATAATTGAAATGTTATCATAATAGTAACCCTTTTCTCCGTATTTTTCTGCCATTTTTGTTCGCAATTGCATTTGATACCACAGAACATACGGATTAATATCTGTGGAGTAAACCTTTCCTGTTTTTCCAACTACTTGAGAAAAGGGAAAGGTGTCATATCCGTAGGCAGCGCCAATGTCAGCAATAGTTTGACCTTCTTTTAATTCGATCATGTCGATTATTATTTCTGGTTTAACATGACCAAATCTATTTGAGTGCAATATTCCTTTTGCACACTCAAATAGATCTTGTTGACTTTTTTCTTCAAAGTAAATTGGGTCATTTATTGCAGTTGGGTAAAATATTTTAAGCCCAGTTGATTTAACAACGCCTGAACTCAAGTTTATATTGTCGACCGTGTATTCCGGGGTAATCTCAGCTGCGGTTATGGTTTTAGTTGTAGTTGAAAAAGTTGGGATGTTCTCTTGGACTGCCACATAGGCAGATCCTACTAGGAGGATTATTGTCGAGACAATAATCAGTGTTAAAAATGAAAATTTTTTCATTTTTCTTTCCTCCTTTTTTTAAATAACCGTTGAATCTATTTTAGTATATCACACTTGCTCATACTTTTTTATTGACGCTGATGCAAAATACGATTCACTAAAACACAAAATCTTATCAATAATTTTGCAATTTGTCAATTATTTGTGGTTTAAAATCACACCAAATTACTAACCTCCGGGGTTTGCAAGAAATTTGCAGGTTCGAGCCTTTTACTAACCTCGTAGGTTTGCAAAAGGTTGTTAGTTTTAAGTAATTATTATTTTCTCAATAATTACTCTTGATATAGTGATTGAAAAATGTTAATATCAATCTAATTTTGTAATTCATAATTAGTATTTTAAAAATAAGGAGGGTGAGTGTATTGAAATATTTTAGGAAATTGTTAAGTGTTATGGTAGTGTTTGTTGTCGCAGTAATTTTTAATGGATGTTCTGCACAAATTACCCTAACACTAAATCCAGACGGAAGTGGTAAGGGTAGTATTGTGTGCATGGGAGTTGAACAAAAAATTTCTCGACAAGAAGTGGAAAGCCAATTAACAGATCTTGGCTTTAAGGTAACAGAAATTAAAGAGTATGATGGTTATTTGGTTGCGAATTTTCAATTTAGTAAATTGCCACCATACACTGGCTTGCATCAAATTGTAACAAAAAACGGAGATGTAAGATTTTATTCCAAAGATCCTATATTGCCACCCCATTCTTTAATATTAATCACACCAGGTGAGATTACAAACTATAAGAATGGAATAATACAAGAAAAAAATAAAATTTTAATAACCAATGGGTTTGTTGATATTAGTTATAAAAATCAGCGATCTCCTTGGGCATCAATATTATTAATTTTAATTATTGCAGTTTCTTGTACCATTTTATATAAATTTTCTTAAGCAACAATTACGGGATATATTAATCCCGTTTTTTTTAATTAAATTTTTAAAAATTACTAACTTCCGGGGTTTGCTAGAAATTTGCAGGTTCAAGCCTTTTGCTAACCCCGGGGGTTAGTAAAAGGTTGTTATAATGGTGATTTTTGTTACAATAAATTTACTATGAGTTTGTATTTAAAATACCGACCACAAAAATTTAAAGATTTAGTTGGTCAAGATACAACTAAAAAAATATTAGAAAATGCCATTAAAACAGGTGCTACTAGCCATGGCTATCTTTTTGTGGGTCCAAAAGGAACTGGTAAAACTTCTTCTGCCCGACTTTTATCTAAAGCATTAAATTGTACTAATCGAAAATCACTGCAATCTGAACCTTGTAACCAATGTTCTAGTTGTAAGGAAATTTCAAGCGGACATTCGCTAGATGTACTAGAGATTGATGCTGCAAGTAATAGAGGTATTGATGAAATTAGAGATTTAAGAGACAAGATTCGGTATGCACCTTCTGGTTCTAAATACAAAATATTTATTATTGATGAAGTTCATATGCTTACAAAAGAAAGCTTTAATGCTCTTTTGAAAACATTGGAGGAGCCACCAAAACACGCAATATTTATTATGGCAACAACTGAACCAGATAAGGTGCCAGACACAATTTTATCTCGAGTTCAAGAATTTCAATTTAATCGTGCTCTTATTAATGATTTGGTAAAAAGGATAAGTCAAATTGTCAAAATCGAAAAAATAAAAATCGAAAATGCTGCTATAAATCTTATTGCACAAAAATCAGACGGTTCTTTTCGTGATGCACTTTCAATTTTAGACCAGGTTAATTCCGTTGGAGAAAAAAATATAACTTTGAATATTGTAGAAAAAACTATTGGTTTAGTGGGCGCCGAAAAAGTTGGAGATTTCATTGAATATCTAACAGATAAAAAAATAACACTTGCTTTAGAATTAATTAGTAGTATACACATTAAAGGATTTGATTTAGTAGAATTTAATAACCAAATAATTCACTATTTAAGAAATTTATTGATTTTTTCTTCAAAGGCCAAGATAAATTTAATTGTTGCTGAAAAAGAATTAAAAAGAATGAAGAATATTGCTGAAAAAATAAAGATTTCTGAAATTTTAGATATTTTGGCAATTTTTATTGGTATTTCAAAAGAAATAAAAATTATTGATTCACCAGAGCTTCCACTTGAGCTTGCTGTATATGAGGTTTGTGAAAAGAAACAAGAATCATTAAAGTTAAATAATAATTTAGAATTAGAGAAGAAAATCAGCCCAGGTATTATTAAGAATAAATTAGAGGTTAAGAAGGAATTAATTAAAGAAAATTCTGTTCAAGAATCCAAAAAACAAGTAGAAACAATTAAAAGCGAAGATATTGATGTTTACAATCCTCAGGAAAAATGGAATGAGTTTATTGATAAAGTTGGAGAAGCTAACCGTTCATTGTCTTTATTGTTGAAAGATTCAAATTTTTCAGGAATAAGCAATAATGAATTTAAAATAAGCGTTAAATTTAAATTTTACGCAGAAAAAATCACTGAAAATAAAAATTATTCAACATTAGTTGAAAAAATAGAGCAAGTTTTTGGTAAAAAATGCAAAATAAATTGTCTGATTGATGATGCTCAAATTGTTGATGCAGCTCAAATTGACTCTTCTAAAAAAAATAGTAAAAATGATTTAGTTTCACAAGCGATGGATGTGTTTGATATATAATGTATTGTAAACGCTGATTTTATTTATTTGGGTTTAGATGAAAAACAAGATCTGCTAATAACATAAGTTATTGTATGGGAATGGCTATGAAGTTAGTATAGAAAATCGGGTTAAGTTTATCAGTTAAACACAATAATTTAACTCTTTAACCAAACTAGCTTTTTAACTCTAACCATATAATAATATAATTAACATATTTAAAAAAAATAGTAGGAGAAACATATTTTTTATCCACTTGTTTTCCTCAATTTAGTTTTTTAAACCTTAAAATTGATATAAAAATTAATTTTATTTATATTATCAATATGAAAAGAACAAAAATTGGACAATCAAATAAAAATTCTGAATTACGAATACCGCCTCAAAGCATTGAAGCAGAACAGTCTGTTTTGGGTTCGGTTTTACTATCTAAAGATGCAATAATTCAAATTGGTGATGCGCTACACCCAGACGATTTTTATGAGGAAAGACATAAAAACATTTTTCAAGCTATGGTAGAATTATTTGAAGAGCGTCGGCCAATAGATATTGTGACTTTATCTGATAAATTAGAAAAAGCAAAAATAATTGATGCTGTTGGCGGAGCAACATATTTAACAACCTTAGTAAATTCTGTGCCAACAGCTGCTCATGCTGAACATTATGCTGAAATTATTAAAAACAAATCAGTTTTGCGTCGTTTATTACAAGCAGCGATAAATATTACTCAAATGGGTTACGACGAAAACAGAAAAATTGACGATGTTCTGGATCAATCGGAAAAAGAATTGTTTTCAGTTTCGCAAAAATTTTTTCGACAATACTTTACTCCTGTAAAATCAATTTTAACTGAAGCATTCGATAGAATTGATGAATTGCATAAACAAAAGGGTCAGTTAAGAGGAATTGCAACTGGGTATCGCGATTTAGATAATATTTTAGCTGGTCTGCAAGAATCAGATTTAATAATTTTAGCAGCTCGACCATCGATGGGAAAAACTTCATTGGCTTTAAATATTGCTCAGTTTGTTGCTACAAATATAAAAAAAAGTGTTGGTATTTTTTCTTTAGAACAATCTAAAGAGCAATTAGTTGATAGATTGCTTTGTTCTCAGGCGGGCATAGATGCTTGGAAATTAAGAACTGGCAATTTGTCTGAACTAGATTTTCCAAAGATCGGCCATGCCATGGGAATTCTTTCAGAGGCGCCACTTTACATTGACGATTCGCCGATGTTAAATGTTATGGAGATTCGAACAAAAGCAAGAAGATTGCAAGCTGAGCACAATTTGGGTTTGCTTATGATCGATTATTTGCAGCTTATGCAGGGTAGAAGAACATCTAATGATACAAATAGAGTCCAAGAAATTTCTGAAATATCTAGAGGTCTTAAAGGGCTTGCTAGGGAATTAAATGTTCCAGTGATTGCGCTGTCTCAACTTTCTAGAGCGGTAGAGCATAGACCAGATAAACGGCCAGTGTTGGCAGATTTAAGAGAATCAGGATCAATTGAACAGGATGCAGATGTAGTTATGTTTATATATCGTGAAGATTATTATGATCCTGACACAGAAAGAAAAAACATCGCAGATATTTTAGTTAAAAAACATAGGAATGGTCCTATTGGATCTGTAGAATTATATTTTCATCCAGAGCAAACTAAATTTAGAACTATTGAAAGAAAACAAGTAGATAATATTGAACTGTAAAAGATAGAAGCAGATATACGCAGATAGTAACGCAGATCTACGCTGATAAATTTCCGCTTTTTTTCTGCGTAGTAATCCGCGTCGTTCAGCTTTTATTAAATAGTTATCCACAGGATGATTTTTGATTTATCCACAGGTAAGAACTTAAATCTAAAATCATAAATCTAAAATCTAACATTTTAACCTGTTAATTTGTTTATTTTTATTAAGGGCTTGACATGTCTATTGGTAATTGGTATTATATTATAATCAACGAAAAAGCAGGAGGGAACATTAAAAAGGAGGGATTATTGGTAGAGTCAGTATGTCTCGAATTAATTATGTACTCACAATTCGGGACAAGCTGATCCTACTAACACATTAAACAAAAACAAAACGAAACTTAAAATAGATTGTAGGATCAACCAGCGTAATATAGGCCACATAAGTAACTCTTTCTTGGGAATAATATCTCCGGAAGGAGATACAATAAGGCCGATATATCGCCTTAGACCCAAGAGAAACTGCAGCCACTTTATTAAAAAATGGAGGGCTACAAGCAGATAACTCCTGGGTCTTTTAATATAGCTACGAATCTTTACAAATCATGAATAACATACTAATTACTACAAATAAATTATTAACTAGTTAACTAATAGCTGATATACTAAAAACTAAAAACATAAACCATATTCCACTTACGGAGTGGAATATGGTATGTCTTTGTCATTTTGTGTTTATAAATAAAATTCAAGAGTTTATGGTATGGATAAAATTTTTGTAGTAATGAGATTTTAATAGTTACTGAGCGAGATGTAGCGAGATATGCAGTATGGATACGGTAATTTACGCATTTTTTTGTTATACTAAAAACATGGATATTTTAGAGGATTTAAACAAAAAACAACAGGAAGCGGTGCTGGCCACAGAAGGGCCAGTTTTGATATTAGCTGGAGCAGGAAGCGGTAAGACCAAAGCTTTAACACATAGATTAGCATATTTAGTTTTAGAAAAAAATATAAGTCCATATAATATTTTAGCAGTAACATTTACAAATAAAGCAGCAACAGAAATGAGTAGTCGAGTGGCCCGACTACTCATTTCAAATAACAAATCACAAATAACAAGTTCCAAACAAATTCAAAATTTCAATGATCAAAATCTAAAAAATTCGAAAATTGTTTCGGATTTAGATATTCGTGCTTCAGAGTTGGCAAACGCTAAACGTTTGCCGTGGATGGGTACTTTTCATAGTATTTGTGTAAAAATTTTGCGTCGAGAAATTCACCAAATAGGATTTGAAAGAAGTTTTGTAATTTATGATCAGAGTGATAGTTTGAGTTTAATTAAAAAAATATGTAAAGATTTGAGTATTGATATAAAAGAGAATAATCCGAAGGCAATTAAAAATTTTATTTCTGGTGCTAAAAATGAATTAATTCGTGCAAAAGAATATCATAATTATGTTGATAATCCTTTTTTAGAAAAGGTCGATAAAGTTTACACGGAGTATCAAAAGCGTTTAAAGCGCGCCAATGCGCTTGATTTTGATGATCTGTTGGTTTTAACTCTAGAACTTTTTGACAAGTTTCCAGAAGTTTTAAATAAGTATCAGAAAATATTTCGTTATATTTTAATTGATGAGTATCAAGACACAAATACTGTTCAATATGAATTAATAAAAGCATTAGCAAAAAAACACAAAAATGTTTGTGTAGTAGGCGATGATTATCAGGCAATTTACGGATTTAGGGGAGCAAATTTTCGTAATATTTTAAATTTTGAGAAAGATTATTCTAATGCAAAAATTATTAAGCTCGAACAAAACTATCGATCAACGGGTAATATTTTATCTGCTGCGAATGATTTAATAAAATATAATCGAAGTAGAACAGAAAAAAAATTATGGACAGAAAAAAAAGATGGAGCACCTATTACAATTTATGAAGCAAGTGATCATGAAGATGAAATTAATTTTGTGGTAGACGAAGTGGAAGCTTTAATATCTGAGCAAAAAAGCTTAAATAATTTTGTTATATTATATAGAACTAATGCTCAATCTAGAGTTGTTGAAGAAATTTTATTAAAAAGATCAATTCCTTATAAAATAGTTGGAGCAGTGCAATTTTATCAACGCAAGGAAATTAAAGATGTTTTAGCATATTTGCGTTTGATTGCGAATCCTGATGATGAAGTATCACTGGAGAGAATCATTAATGTTCCTACAAGAGGGATTGGCGCTAAAACTCTGGGAAAAATCCTAAATTCTAAATCCGAAATCCTAAATAAATTCAAAAATCAAAATTCAAAAATTCAAAATTTTTTTGAAATGATGGAAAAGTTTAGGAAAAGAGTTCCAGAAATGACACCCGCAGACTTGATTGAACATGTTATTGACGAAGCCGGATATAGAAAGATGCTTTTAGATGAAAAAACCGAGCAAGCCGAAATGAGATTGGAAAATATTGAAGAATTAAAATCAGTAGCGTCAAAGTATACTAATTTAGAAAGTTTTTTAGAGGAGATTGCATTAGTTTCTGATATTGATAATTATAATAAAAACCAAGATGTTTTAACCCTAATGACACTTCATAATGCAAAAGGTTTAGAATTTCCTGTAGTTTTTATTGCAGGAATGGAAGAGGGGTTGTTTCCTCATTCTAGAAGTATTTTAGATTCTTCAGAACTTGAAGAGGAAAGGCGATTAGCCTATGTGGGTATAACTCGAGCCAAAGAAAGATTATACTTAACTTATGCACAATCTCGATTAATTTATGGAAATATCCAAAGTAATATTAGGTCCAGATTTATAGATGAAATACCTGAAGAATTCAAAGAACAACTATAAACTTTTTACACAATTTGACAAATATTATTTATAGTATATATTTAATTTAAATGTAAAAAATGGAGCAAAAAAGTGCAAAAACATATTAAAAAAAATATTATATATTATTTTAAAAAAAGGAACTATTAGTTCCTTTTTTTTATGGAGGAAAAAATGAAACATGAAAATAAACATTTGCTTTCTTTGGCTAATCTAAGTTCAAAAGACGCTCTGTTTGTTATTAATTTAGCAAAAAAGATTAAACAAAATCCGAAAAAATTTAAGCATGCTTTAAAAGATAAAACACTTTTAATGATTTTTGAAAAACCATCACTTAGGACTAGGGTCAGTTTTGAAGTTGGTATGACACAATTAGGTGGTCATGCGATATATTATGATGTTTCAACTTCACCTCTTGGAAAAAAGGAAACGATAGAGGATACAGCCAAAACTGTATCTAGATATGTTGATATTATAATGGCTAGAATGTTTAAATTTTCTGATATTAAAAAACTAGCTCAGAATGCTAGTATTCCAGTAATAGATGCACTATCAGACGAAAATCATCCGTGTCAGATTTTAGGAGATTTACTAACAATACTTGAGAAAAAGAAAAGTTTTAAAAAACTAAAATTAGTTTATTTTGGTGATTGTGAAAATAATGTTACTTATTCTCTTATGCATGGTTGTGCACTTATGGGGATAGACATGGTGGCAGTTTGCCCAAAAGATAAAGAATTTATGCCAAAAACTGAAATTGTAGATATTGCTAGAAATATTGCAAAAAAAACAAATGTAAAAATTGAAGTATCTCATGATGTGCAGAAATCAGCTACTGGTGCCGATGTTATTTATACTGATTCCTGGATGAGTTATCATGTTGATCCTAAGAAAGCTAATACAAGAATAAAAAAATTAAAGCCATATCAAGTTACAGAAAAAGTTTTATCTTATGCTAAAGATAATGTCATTTTTATGAATTGCTTACCTGCTATGCGAGGCATGGAACAAACAGAAGATGTTATTGATGGCAAAAATTCAATAGTATTTGATCAGGCAGAAAATCGGTTGCACATACAAAAAGCAATTATGCTTTGGTTACTTAAAATTAATAAATAAAATAAATATTATCTAGGAGAAAAAATGAAAACTAGATCAAAAAAATCATTTCGATGGACGAAAAAAGATATTGTATCGATTAATGATTTTTCTAAGCAGGAAATATTACATGTTTTAGACACTGCTAAAAAATTTGATGGAAAAAAACATAAACAATATTTAAAAAATAAAATTATGGCATCAATGTTTTATGAATCATCTACTAGAACTAGGTTGTCTTTCCATTCAGCCATGAAACAATTAGGCGGGCTTGTAAATGGATTTTCATCTGCAAAATCAAGTTCTGCATCCAAAGGGGAAAGTGTGTTTGATACTATAAAAATGGTAGAATCCTATGCGGATGTTATTGTGATGAGGCATTTTATAGAGGGTTCAGCAAGGTTGGCTGCAGAATCTACAGATAAACCTTTTTTAAATTCAGGAGATGGATCTAACGAACATCCAACTCAAACAATGCTTGATTTGTATACCATCAAAAAAGAACTAGGAACGCTTGAAAATTTACATATTGGATTGGCTGGTGATTTAAAATATGGCAGAACTACACATTCGTTAGTAAGAGCTATGTCGCATTTTAAAACAACCTTTTATTTTATTGCACCAGATGCCTTATCTATTCCTCAAACATACAAAAAATTAGTAAAACAGAAAAATCTTAAATTTTACCAGACAGAGCAGTTGAGTAAATTTATTCCTAAGTTAAATGTGCTTTATATGACTCGTATTCAGAAAGAAAGATTTCCCGATGAAGCTGAATATGAAAAATATAAGGGAATATTTGTATTGGATAAAAAACTTTTAGAAAATGCAAATCAAAATTTAAAAATTATGCATCCTTTGCCTCGAGTTAATGAAATCAGTACTGATGTTGATAAAACAAAACATGCTGTTTATTTTCGACAAGCAGCCAATGGAATACCAGTAAGAAAGGCGCTTTTATGCCTTACGATGGGGGTAGTAAAATGAAAAAAACATCAAAAAATTTACTTGCAGTTTCTCCAATTGAAAGTGGTACTGTAATAGATCATATTCCTGCCGGGAAGTCATTAAAAATTTTGGATTTACTTAATTTACCTAATGGTGAAAAAATAATGCTAGGTGTTAATTTTAGTTCAAAAAAATTAGGGAGAAAAGATATTATTAAAGTTGATAAGAAGATATTTACTCAGAATGAATTAAATAGAATAGCACTTCTTGTTCCTGATTCAACAATAAATATTGTTAAGAATTCTAAAGTAATTAAAAAATATAATTTAAAGCTTCAAAACGAACTTTTAGGAATTATTAAATGTCCTAATCCAAAATGTATATCTTATTTAGAACCACATACGCTCGTATCAAAGTTTTATGTTATTGAAAAAAAACCTTTAACAATAAAATGTCATTTTTGTGAAAGAGAATTTGTTGAAAAGGATATTAATTATTTATGAAAACCAATCTAGTGGGAGGTTATGTTTGGATGGAGGGGCTAAAAAAAATAAACATCCAAATTAAAGATGGAAAAATTTTTGATATAAATAAAAAATTATCTTATGCAAATAGAACTATTAATTTAAATGGCAAGGTTATTTTACCAGGAATTATTGACTCGCATGTTCATTTTCGCGATTTTTTGGATAGTTATAAAGAGGATTGGCAAAGCGGTTCAAAAGCTGCAGTTACAGGAGGAATTACAACAGTGCTTGATATGCCCAATAATAATCCACCAATGTTATTATTAGATGACCTAAAAAATAAGCGAAAAATATCATCGGAAAAAAGTTTGGTAAACTATGGATTTTATTTTGGTTCGAGCATGGATAATATTGATGCAATTCAAACAGTTAAAAATGTTGCTGCAACTAAAGTTTTCATGAATCTTTCAACCGGAAAAATGATGATTGAAGATGATTATACTTTACTAGAAATTTGGAAAAATTCTAGAATGGTAGCTGTGCATGCAGAAGGTGAGATGGTGAAAAAAGCAATCAACTTAACTAAAATAACAGGAACTTGCTTATATTTATGTCATATTTCATCAAAAAACGAGATAGATTACATTAGAAATAATTCTATTGCACAAAGGTTGCGTAAAGCAGGCAAATTATTTGTAGAAGTAACACCGCACCATTTATTTTTAACTCAAAAAGATGAAAATAATTTTGTGAAGATGAAACCGTCACTTAAAACAAAAGAGGATCAAAAAGCGCTTTGGCAGGCGATTGATGAGGGGATAGTTGATACAATTGGAACAGATCACGCGCCTCATACCAGGGAAGAAAAAACAAAAGATGACAGTCCTTTTGGAGTTCCTGGCGTAGAAACAATGTTGCCACTTTTATTAGATGCTTATAACAAAAAGAAAATATCATTAAATAAAATTATTGATTTAATTTGTAAAAATTCTGTGAAAATATTTGGGATTAAAAATAAGGGTGAAGTAAAAATTGGAAATGATGCTGATTTAACAATAATTGATTTGAATTTAATTAAAAAAGTAAATAATCAAAAACTTTATACAAAATGCGGGTGGAGTCCATTCGTTGACAAAAAATTAAAGGGTTGGCCAATCATGACAATCGTAAATGGAAATGTTGTATTTGACAGAGGTAGAATTTTTGATAAGGTAAAAGGCAAGGAAGTTAAATTTATAATGAAAAATAAACCAAATTTATCAGTTGAGATTGCGGGGATAACTTGGCAAAATCCGGTAACCACTGCATCGGGTACTTATGGAGTAGATTGGCCAAGTTCGAAAAATCTTAATGAAAAAAAACTTGGCGCCTTAACTTGCAAAACTATTACGCTTGAACCTCGAGAGGGACATAAGCCGCCGACAATGATAAAAGTTGAAGGTGGAATGCTAAATGCTGTAGGGCTCAAAAATTCTGGGGTAAAAGATTTTATTAAAAATGAATTGCCAAAACTTATTCATCTACGAGGTGAAAGAAGTTCACACCTCGTAGGTGTGAATAAGGTTTTTTTACCGCTTATTATATCGATTGCCGGTAAAGATTCAAAAGAATATATTCAACTTGCAAAGATACTAGATAAAGAAAAAAAAATTGATTATTTGGAATTGAATTTTTCCTGTCCAAATGTGCATACTGGTATGGCAATTGGAACTGATCCATACGAGATTAAACTCGTGACTCAAAAAATTCGGCAAGTAACAAATAAACCAATTATTGTGAAACTTTCTCCTAATGTGACAGATATTAAGGCCTGTGCAAAGGCAGCAGAAGATGGTGGTGCTGATGTTGTATCACTTATTAATACTTTAATGGGAATGGCAATTAATCTGGATCAGAGAAAACCGATTTTAACCAATAATACCGGGGGATTATCGGGTCCAGCTGTAAAACCGGTGGCATTAAGAATGGTTCATCAGGTTTATCAAGCAGTAAAAATACCAATTATTGCCATGGGTGGAATATCAAATGCGCAAGATGCTTTAGAGTTTATTGTGGCTGGAGCAACTGCAGTATCTGTTGGAACTGCTAATTATTTGAACCCAAAGATTACGCAAGAAATTGTTAAAGGAATAGAAGAATATTTACACAATAATAATATTGATGATATTAATAAATTAAGAGGAACATTAGAATTAAATACAAATATAATCGTAAACCACCTACGAGGAGTGGAACTTCTTTCACCTCGTAGGTGTGTAAGCGAGCAAGTTAGGCTTGCGATGGCGGGCAGGGGGGAAGAAAGGAAAAATATGACATTTTTAGAAATGCTTAGGAAAAAACAAAGAGAGAATAATTCAATGGTTTGTGTGGGGCTCGACACATCAATTAGTAAATTACCAGAAGGGTTAGCTAAAAATTCACAAGGAGTGTATCAATTTAATAAAGCTGTTATTGATGCCACAGCTGATTTAGTATGTGCCTATAAACCAAATTTTGCTTTTTATGAGGCAGATGAAACTTTAGATGCTCTGAAAAAAACAGTGGAATATGCTCACAAAAAAGGTGTACCAATTATTGTTGATGCTAAAAGGGGTGATATTGGCAATACTAATGAGGCATATGCTAAGGCGATTTTTGAAACATTCGGTTTTGATGCTTCAACTGTAAATGGTTATATGGGGCATGATTGTATTGAACCGTTTGCTAAGTATAAGGATAAAGGTGTTATAGTGGTGGTTCGTTCATCAAATCCTGGTGCGCGTGATATTCAAGATATAAAAGATGTAAATGGTAAACCGGTTTATATGCACATGCTCGAAAAAGTAAGAGACCAGTGGAATACTAATGGCAATCTTTTAATGGTAGCAGGCGCAACATATCCAGAGGAGTTAGCTGAAATTCGTCAAGCAGCACCAGATATGGAATTCTTAGTTCCAGGAGTTGGTAAGCAGGGTGGATCTGTGGCAGAAGTGGTACAAAATGGAATGAATTCCGAAGGTTTTGGAATGATAATAAATTCTGCTCGTGGTATTATTTATGCATCAAGTGGCAAAGATTTTGCCCAAGCTTCTAGAATAAAAACCAAACAATTGCGTGATGAAATTAATAAACATAAAACCGCAAAATTAGTACTAGATTTATTTAGCAAAGAAGCAATTAAATTTGGTAATTTTACTTTAAAGTCAGGACTTAAATCACCAATTTACATTGATTTAAGACCGCTAGTTTCTTACCCAGATTTAATGGAACAAATTGCCAAAGAAATGACAAATCTAGTAAAAAATATTAAGTTTGATATTATGGCAGGTGTTCCATATACAGCACTTCCAATTACAGTTCATATGTCAAGGATTTTAAATAAACCAATGATTTATGCCAGACGAGAAACTAAATCTTATGGTACGGGTAGAAAAATAGAAGGAGTTTATAAAAAAGGCGATAGATGTATTATTATTGATGATATGATTACAGATGGTGGAAGTAAGTTTGAGAATATTGAGCCAATGAAAAAAGCTGGGATGAAGGTTAAAGATGTAGTTGTAGTATTAGATAGAGAACAGGGAGGGGGTAAGAATTTGGCGAAAAAAGGATATAAGCTTACATCACTTTTAAAATTAACTGATGTGCTTGAGATACTTAAGGAATATCAAAAGATAACGGATGAAAAATATCAAGAAGTGATGGAATATTTAAAGAAAACTCAGACAAGTAAATAGTTTAAAACTAAAATCTTAAAACTTAAAACTAATAACTATAACTCAAATCTAAAGATTTAGATATAATGATGTTATATTTTAGTGTCATTCTGAGCGTAGTCGAAGAATCTAATTTTTCTTTTTTAAAAATACTGATTTTGGGTAAAAAAAAGACCGCGTGAATCGTACTCACGCGGTTTGTGATGTTTAGTTTAAAATCTTTCGACAGATCTAGGACCTGTCATGCGGTCGATATGATCTGAATAATCCGACCGATCATGCTTTTCTTTTTTTGCCAAATCTTTCTTTTCTTTTTTTTGTTTTTCTGAAAGATTCGACAAAAACACTCGAATTTCTTCTAAGTGCTTGTTATATCTTAAAATCATTGTTTCACCTCCTTTTAATATGTTAATTTGCTATATAATAAAGCAAGTAGTTAGTGTAGCAAATGAATTAGATTAAATCAAGAGTTTGGTAATTTAAAAAGGACTCGCGCACATGTTCCTTTGTTGCTTGTGCTTGAGTCCTTTGGTTTTTGGGAAAAACTACCCTCCTTTCATCTAGGATAATCTTAAAAAAGCCACCGGCTTTTTAAGGAACTTTTTTAATTATTAATTATTATATATTAAAATTACGTTGTATGTCAATAATTTGATCGATTAGTTGATAGTTTAGTAGTGTGTAATAAAAATAAATTTATTAACCTCAGCGCAAATCATTTCTGTAATTTATTACATAGCGTTATTACAGAACTTTCATGTACGGAGCGAGTATGATTATTATTTATGGTTAGGCAGAGTTATTCACCCCAGTAGTAGAACCTATGGTTCACTACTGGGCAAGCATTTTTGTTTTGACTAAACAAGAACTTATCAACAATTGACACACTTTGTGGCTTTAATATAATCAAAAAAGATGAAGAAAATTATAATTATAATTTCAATTTTAGTTGTCAGTTTTGTGATATGTTCTAAAAGGGTTACTGGCCAAAATCAAAACTTATCAATATCTGACAATGCTAATAAAAAAGTTGTAACAATAGGTGAAATAGATTATTTAGAAGAAACTTACTTTACACCGAGCGGACTTTTTAGTTTAAATGAGATGATAGAAAGTTTAGATGTAGAAGTTTTTACAGAGGATAGGGTAGAGGTGTTTCCAGATCCGAAATTTGGATTGGGTTCTATTTTAACCATTACTAGAGCAACACCTGTAAAAGTTATTGATGCTAGAAAAGAACAGGTTTATCGAACTTGGAAAGCTAAAGTTTCTGAATTATTTGAGGAAGTGGGAATTGAGGTAGGGGATAAAGACAAGATAAGTGTGAATTTGGATCAGAATTTAAGTTTTGATATGGAAATAAAAATTACACGAGTTTTATCTGGTAGTGATTTTGAATACGAAGATATTGATTATAAAACAGTTACAAAAAAGGACCCAAACCTTGAAAGGGGAGTAACAAAAATATCACAAACTGGCAGAAAAGGTAAAAAAAAATTAATATATAATATTACTAGAGAAAATGGTATTGAGATTTCTAGAAAATTGGTTAGTACAGAAATTATTAGAGAAGTGGAAGATAGAGTAATTTTAGAGGGAACAAAAATTACAATACTTGGAACTGGTAGAGCCACATGGTATAGGCAAATTTCTGGTAATACTGCAGCACATAATACTTTGCCCATGGGTTCTGAGGTTATAGTGAGAGCCAGCAATGGCAAAAGTGTTAGAGTGAAAATTGTAGACAGAGGAATTAAATCAGGTGCAATTATTGATTTATCGGCAGATGCATTCGGTCAATTAGCTTCTCTTGGTACGGGTGTTATTAATGTTACTTTGGAAAAACCGTAGGAATAAAGTGTCAGAAGTATCAAAAATAAAGTATCAGAGGTGTCAGAGGTGTCAAAAATAAAGTGTTAAAAATAAAGTATCAAAGGTGTCAAAAGTGTCAGAGGTGTCAGGGGGGGGGCAGAAGTAAAAAACCGACCACGGGGGTCGGTTTTAAGTTTTATGATTATGTGCACCTATTGATTGTTATGTGGTGCAATTTTTTCTTTTATGGCATCAGCGAAGTTATTCATATCATCGCCAATTTTTTCAAATTGTTCGAGGATTTCTGTGAAAATATAGCCAGCTTCAGGTTGACATATTCCTGAGCAAAGTCGTGTCATATGAGCGTCATTATACTCTCTTACGAGATAGTTTATTTCATTTTCAAGTAAATATATTTTTTTAGTAAGGTCGTATTCTGAATCTCTAAATGCCTTTTGTGTAGTGTCAACCATTTGTGATATTTTTTCGTAAATGTTTTTTAGTTCATCACATGCTTGATCGCTTAAAGTTAATTGATTATTAATAAGTCTTTGAGTGAGTTTGGACAGATTGAATCCTTTGTCTGCTGATCTTTCGGCGTCATTTACCAGGCGAGAAAGAGCAGTTGCAATATTTGCTTGGTTTTCGTCAAGTTTTTTGGCATTTAGTTTAACTAAATACTCAATTACTGTTTTTTGTAGATTATCTGCGTTTTCTTCGATTATTTCTATTTTTGCAAGATCTGCGGGGTCTTTGGATTCAATCGATTTATATACAATATCAATCATAGTTTGTGTTATTTCAAGAATTCTTGAAATTTCGTATGTTATGGCAGTTATAGCCAGAGAGGGAGTTTCTAGAAGATTATCATCTAGATATTTTGGTTTTGACGCATCATCTTCTAAATCTTTTTCCGGCAATATTTTTTTTACTAATAATGCAAAATAATCAGTAAAAGGTAAAAATAGCAATGTAATACAAATATTAAAGAATGTGTGGGTGTTAGCAATTTGTCTGGCAATATTTGTTGAGCTCCAAGTTGCGAATCTAACAAAATATTGCAGAAAACACAGAGCAATTATTACGCCAATAGTATTAAAGAGCGCATGAGAGTATGCTACTCTTTTGGCTGGTGTCTTTTTATTAATACTGGCTAGTATTGCAGTAATGCAGGTTCCAATATTTTCACCTAGAATTATTGGCACAGCACTTTCTATTGGGATAAATCCAGTTGATGCAAGCGTTATGGTAATACCAATTGTAACACTGCTTGACTGAAACATTACAGTTGCGATTATTCCTAGTAGAACAGCGTAAATTGGATATTGGCCAAAACTTATAAAGAGTTGTCTAACATATTCGGCATTTTCGTATGCTTTCATTGAACTTGCCATAATATTTAAGCCATGAAAAAGCATACCAAATCCAAACACAATTTGTCCAAATTGTTTTAGTTTTTCATTTTTTGATAAAAAAATCAAAAATAAACCACCAAAACTAACAATCATCAAGGAATATTTTGTTAATTTAAATGCGATTAGTTGCGCAGTAATTGTGGTGCCGATATTAGCCCCTAGTATCACTGGCAAAGTTGCCTCGAATGCTATCATGCCGGCGCTAACCAGTCCAACTAACATTACAGTCGTTGCGGAAGAACTTTGGATGATTGCTGTGACACTTAATCCTGTGAACATTCCAAAAACTTTATTTTTTGTGAATAGTTTAAGGATTTTCTTTGTTTTATGGGGTGAAAAACTTTTTAGGCCTTTTTCCATAAAGTTTATTCCAAACAAAAATAGCATAAGTCCACCTAGAACTTCGAATATGGTGGTTGCCATAATTTTCACCTTCGCTTTCATAAAAATTTGTTAAAGAGCTAAAAATTAAAATTCACATTATCTAATGTGAATTTTTTATCAATGTATGTATTTATCTTATAATTAGCTAAAAAGATTGTCAATTAGAAATATTTTGTTCTTGTTGCTGGATTATTTCTTTAACTATCATAGTTGTAGTTATCGTAGATCTTTCTTGTTCAGAAAGTTTCATCTGGATATATTTGATGGTTTCTTTTAGGTTTGGAATCATAACATGTTCAAGTGCATTAACTCTACGACGGGTTTTTTCTATTTCTGCCGCCATAAGCTGTGATCCTTTTTCAATTTCTGCAAGTTTTATCATAACTTCAACAACATCTTGTAGATTCTCAATAGCTCTATCGAGTTCACCAGATGTATCGTAAAATCCATAAGAAAGCCAATTGCCAGATCTTTCTATTTGGATCTTTGGAATTTGAACGCTCATAACATTTTTTGTAGTGAATTTAAGGTTAATTTTTTGTGATGGAAGAATAGAGGCAGTTTTAAGTGCTTGCTTGTTGGTGTTTGAAGCTGCAATAACATATGCTTTAAATGAAATTGAAAGCTTTTGTTCCATTTCCTCTCTTGTTTTCTGAGCAAGTTTGATTATTTCCATGAATTCTTTCATAAGACCGTCTCGTTTTTCTTTTAAAAGTTTGTGGCCTTTTTGAGCAATTTTAAGACGACGTTTTAAGCGCAGTAGTTCCATACGGGTTGGGTTAACCTTTAGTTTCATACTATGTTTCCTTTAATACCATTTGTTTTTAAATTGATAATTTTAATCTAATAATAAATTTTATTAAAATTTCTAATTGCTCTAATTAACCTAATTATTCTAAATAAATCTTAAATCCTAATTTCTTAAAAATATTTTTATTTAGTCATTGAATATTGGAACTTATTTAGGTTAATTACCTGCCCGCCATTAGCTATCGCTTCAAGCGATTGGCAGGCGGGGAAATTAGATTAATTAGGTTAATTTATTTTTTCTTTCTTTTTCTTCTGTTTTAACTTTTTCGTTTTGAGTTTTACGTTCGGACTCTGTCCGTGGCATATACTTAGCGATCATATCTGGTTTAAGACGCTTAAGTTCTGAAACTGGAATAATGCTCATTAATTTCCATCCTAAATCAAGAGTTTCAATAATAGTTCTATCTTCATTTTCGCCTTGCGATACAAATTCTTTTTCAAATCGATTAGCAAATTCTACGAATTTTTTATCAACATCAGAAAGTGCTGCTTCTCCAAGAATAACAGCAAGCTCTTTTGCTTCTTTGCCTCTAGCGTATGATGCAAACAATTGATTCAATACTTGAGAATGATCTTCTCTTGTTTTGCCTTCACCAATGCCCTTGTCTTTTAGACGAGATAAAGATGGTAAAACATCAACAGGAGGCATTGCGCCGGTATTGTATAATTGGCGGGAAAGCATAATTTGTCCTTCAGTAATGTAACCGGTTAAATCTGGGATAGGATGAGTTTTATCATCTTCAGGCATAGTTAAAATCGGAATTTGAGTAATAGAACCTTCTTTTCCTTTGATTCTTCCAGCTCTTTCATAGAGTGTTGAGAGATCGGTGTATAAATATCCTGGATAGCCACGACGGCCAGGCACCTCTTTACGCGCTGCAGATATTTCTCTTAAAGCCTCGCAATAATTTGTTAGATCAGTCAATATTACTAGCACATGCATTCCTTTTTCATATGCTAAATATTCAGCGCAGGTTAATGCCAAGCGAGGGGTAGAAATACGCTCTACAACCGGATCATTTGCTAAATTAATGAAAAGTACTGATTTTTCAATAGCGCCGGTTTTTTTAAAATCTTCAATAAAATAGTTCGCTTCTTCAAAAGTAATACCCATAGCTGCAAATACTACAGCAAATTTCTCTTTTTCATCTTTTCTATTAAGATCCTTCGACTCTCCGCCAGAGGATCGCTCAGGATGATTGGCTTTGCCAATCACTTTGGCTTGACGAGCAATTTGGGTAGCTAAACGGGAGTGAGGCAAACCAGAGCCGGAAAAAATAGGTAATTTTTGTCCTCTAACTAGAGTATTTAATCCATCTATAGTTGAAATTCCTGTTTGAATAAAATCGTTTGGATAATTTCTGGCATATGGATTTAAAGGGTTACCATTGATGTCTAGCTCTTGGTCAGCAATGATTTCAGCTCCACCGTCAATAGGTTTTCCTGCTCCAGAAAAAACTCTACCTAGCATTTCTTCTGAAACGGAAATTTTTGCAGTTTTGCCTAAAAATTTTACTTTAGTTTCTGATGGAAGAATTTCCGATGAGCCCTCAAACATTTGTACAAGAGCTTTGTCTTCGTTGATTTCTAAAACCTTACCTCTTCTTTTTTCGCCACTTGGTAATTCGATTTCAACCATTTCTTCGTATTTAATATCTATGGTTTTATCCACTAAAACTAGAGGTCCGCTTATTGATTTAATTGTTTTGTATTCTTTTTGCATATAGATTCCTTTCAGGAATAAATAGCAAATCTCAAGCACCAAATTATAAATAATTTTTCAAATCTCAATTCTTAAATTATTAATATATTTGGATTTTGATCATTGTAATTTATCCGCCTTGGCTCGACCAAGTCGAGACAGGTTTGATATTGGAAATTTGTAATTTGTTATTTGTAATTTTTATATTATATTTCTGTTTTTTCTATTTTTTCAATTAATTCGTCATATTTATTTATTTCTTTTTCAGGGATAAATTTCATTTTAGCAATATCTTGATTTATTTGATACATCGGTGAATTTTCTATTTGGCCAAATAATTTTTTTAGTTCAATTTCGGTATTGGTTTTAATAATTTCTGTTCTTTTTTGATGAAGTTTAATAATTACTTCTAGCATTTTAGCTTGTTTTGGTAGAGAAGTATAGGTATCTGTATCATCAAAAGCGTTTTGCATAAGATAATCTTCTCGAATACTTTTTGCAGTTTCTAGCGTTAACTGATCTGAAGCAGAAAGCGATTCAACTCCTACAAGACGAACGATTTCTTGCAAAGCTTCTTCTTTTTGGAGTAAGTCCATTGCTTCTGTTCTTAGATTAAACCAATTCTCAGAAACTTCTTTTTTAATATAATCTTGAATATCATCAATATATAAAGAATAACTATCAAGCCAATTAATGGCAGGGAAGTGTCTTTTATATGCAAGTGATGCATCAAGACCCCAAAAAACCTTTACGCATCTTAAAGTATTTTGAGTTACTGGTTCAGAAAGATCACCACCAGGAGGAGAAACAGCTCCAACTAATGTTAAAGATCCTTGGCGTTCTTGAGATCCGGCGCACTTAACTTGTCCTGATCTTTCATAAAAAGTTGCTGTTCTTGATCCTAAATAAGCTGGATATCCTTCTTCGCCAGGCATTTCTTCTAGACGACCTGACATTTCACGGAGTGCTTCTGCCCAACGACTAGTTGAGTCAGCCATAAGTGCAACTTTGTAACCCATATCTCTAAAATATTCTCCAATAGTAACTCCAGTATAAATTGAAGCCTCACGAGCAGCTACTGGCATATTTGATGTGTTAGCGATTAAAACAGTTCTTTTCATAAGTGGTTCGCCAGATTTTGGATCCTTAAGTTCTGGGAATTCTTGTAGTACATCTGTCATTTCATTTCCTCTTTCACCACAGCCAATAAAGATAATAATATCGGCATCTGCCCATTTGGCAAGTTGGTGCTGAACAACAGTTTTACCGGATCCAAAAGGACCAGGTACGCAAGCGGTTCCACCTTTAGCGATTGGAAAAAAGGTATCAATAATTCTTTGGCCAGTTACAAGTGGCGTTTTCGGAACAATTTTATCTTTGTATGGTCTAGCTTTACGAATTGGCCATTCTTGCATCATCTTTATTGATTCTTCTTTATCTTTTGTCAGGACTACAGCAATTATATCTTGCACAGTGTATTCACCAGATTTAATATCTTTAATTGTGCCATTTTTAATACTAGGTGGAACCATGATTTTGTGTTTAATTAAAGATGTTTCATCTACTTCTCCAATTATATCGCCACCTTCTACTTTATCACCTGTTTTAACTAGCGGTTTGAATTTCCATTTTTTATTTAAATCAAGTTTTGGGACTTCGATTCCTCGAGTAATATAAGCTCCAGCTTTTTTTTGCATTAATTCAAGTGGGCGTTGGATACCGTCATAAATTGAACTAATTAGACCTGGCCCTAAAGTTACAGAAAGAGGGATATTAGTTGTTTCTACCTCTTCGTTAGGTCCAAGACCAGCGGTATCTTCATATACTTGAATTGATACTTGATCTTGATCTATTTGAATAATTTCGCCAATAAGTTTTTCTTTAGAAACTTTGGCTACATCGTACATTCTAGCGCCTTCTAGATTTTTAGCTATTACTAGCGGTCCTGATACTTTTGAAATTTTTCCATTCATGTAAACTCCTATGTTGAAGCTACTAGCGATTTGCTATTAGCTTTTGGCTAATTTTTATTGGATAAGATGTCTGACCCAGCTGCCTGTTCAACAGTTTTTTTCATCATGTTGTAGGCAATGTTTTGACTACCAGAATTATTTGGTATCAGTACAATTGCTGGCATAACCTTTTGTGAAATTTTTTCAATTTCTTCTTTTAATATATTATAAAAATCTTCAGTTATATAAATGATTCCGTAATTTTCAATGTTTTGTTTTAATTGTAGAAATTTGTCTAAGGCATTTTTTTCGTTTATATATAATGTTTTGAATCCTAAAAAACGAAAACATGATACAACATTTTCTTTTCCAATAATTATAATTTCTTTATCTTTTGTATTATTTATATTGTTCATAATGATTTATATTAAAGCTTATTTTAGAAATACCAGTTTATTTAAAATTATTTTTCCGTATATAATTTATGTAATTGTTGATGAATAATTTTTGGTTCAATATTGTTTAATTTTCCTATCATGATAATTTGAATAATATTTGTTTCATTGTCTTTTGCTAGCCAAAAAGCAATTAATGGTTCTACGCCAAATGCTTCATATTTGGCAAATCTAAGCTTTTCTAAAAAATATTCGTAAGATAATTTTTCGAAAATCAAATATGATTTTTCTTCTATTAGATACTTTATTCCTGCTTTTAAAATTAAATCATAATCAATAAATTTTGCATTTTTTTGAATATCCTCGAAATTTGAGTCAAATGCATTTTTCAGATCTTTTGTGGATATGGTACCACCTTTGCAAATATTTTTTTCAAATTCATTAATTGTTTTTTTTAGATATTTGTATCGAATTAATAGTTTTAAATTATTTAAATCAATTTTTGCTTTAATTAGATTTTTAATTTGCCTTGAATTTGTCTTATTGATTTCAGAACTCAAACATACGAAGTATTCTTGGTCCAGTATTTCATCTATTTGGCTAGGGTTTTTCTCTTTTTCAAACTTTTTTATTGATTTTTGAATAATTTTTTCGATATTTACGGGTAAAGACTTTTTTTCATTTTTTTCAAAATATTTTATAATTTTTTCAGGTTTAATTTCACCTAAATTATTAAAATCTTCAAGTTTTAATTGGTTTTTTGTTAAATAATTTTTAATGGCAAATTTTATGTTTAAAAAATCATATTTAAGCCAAAGCCAATTTAGATTTTCTTTATATGGGCAGATTTTAGTTAAAAGATTTTTTGTTTCTAACATTGTTTTGGCTAAGATTACGCTATAATCTTCTGGATTTTTTGTTTCCGTAAAATGTTTTGCGTATGCTGTTTCATTCAATGATTCGAAAAAAGCAGAAGCGTTTGGAGCATCAATTAATCTTTCTAATTGATTTTTTTGTATCAATTTTTTTTCCTGCGAACGAATATTGGCAACAGCGAATGCATAATTTTCGTTACTCATTTAATCCTTTAAACAAATTAGCAGATAATTTTTTTTCAAGCTGAGGTTTTAATTCATTAACTAAATTTTCAAAAGAAAAATCAATAATAGTTTGATCTGATTCAACTAGAAAACCACCTTTAATTCTATCCGTTTCTTCACCTATTTGAGCTTTTTTATTTAATAATTCATTTGCTATATTGCTAATTAATTCTTTTTTATTTTTAACAGGTATGATTTTAATATTTTGTAGATTTAGCGATTGTAGCTTTTGCATCTGCAAACCGATAATTTTTTTATATTCATTATCTGGGAGATTTTCAAGTTTTTTAATACTACTATTGAGTATTTTTTCAATTATTGTTCTCTTTTGTTTTAATATTTCATTTTTGGCTTCAATACTTGTACTAATTAAAATACTTCTAGCTTTGTTTTTAGCTTCATATTTAGCTTTTACAGTATTTTTCTTTTTGATTTCATTAATTTTTTCTTCAGACGATTTTCTTAAATTAGAAATTTCGTTTTTACTGTCTTTAGTAATTTGCTCAGCTTGTTGTTTTGCGTCTGCAAGAATTTTCTTTTTGATGTCTTCTAAGCTCATATGACTCCTTGAGGGAGTAAATATCAATTTATAATCACCAAACTTTCAATAAATTCAAAATATTAATTTATAAATTCTAAATATTTTTAGTGATTGTAGTTTTGATATTGTAATTTATTTGTCATTCCCGCCTCGGATCGACATCCGAGTCGAGACGAGTGTTATTTGTTATTTTAAAATTTTCTATTATACTTGTATGCCGTTAATTAATAAGATAGTGGCTAAAAGCCCAAGAACAGCATAAGTTTCTACCATAACAGCTAAAATAATAGCTTTACCAGAATCACCTGGTTGTTTAGAAACAATGTTCATGCCTGCAACAGAAACCTTGCCTTGATAAATTCCTGAAAATAAACCAGCAAGAGCAACAGGTAAACATGAAAGTAAAATCACTAAACCAGTATTTGTATCAATTTGTACGCCACCAGAAAGCAATTGTGTTTTCATCATGACCCAAAAGGTACCTAAAAATCCATATATACCTTGTGTACCAGGAAGTGCTTCTAAAAGAAGTACTTTACCAAATTTTTCAGGTTCTTCTGAAGTAATACCTGCACCTGCTTGACCGGCAAGACCTACTCCAATAATCGAACCAATACCTGCTAAAACTACAGATAATGCTGCCCCAATGATTGCTAAAACTAATCCTAATGTCATTTAATTCCTTTCTTACCACAGATCTTTTTACACGGATTTCACAGATTTGAATTATTATATTTATCAGTGTTATCAGTGATTAAGAATCGGTGGCTATTATAACTATTAAATTTTATTCGTTAATATTTGTATATATACTATTTTTGGAAAAAGGAGTAAATTTTTTACCTCCACCTTCCATAAATTTTGTAAAAAATTCCACATATTGTAAACGGGCAGAATGAATGAACGCCCCAAGTAAATTGATAGCAAGGTTAAAGGTGTGTCCACCAACCAAGACTAAAATGAAAATTAACCATCCAACATAAGGGATTCCTTTAAATAAATCTGCTATCATATTAATTACCAAGCCAATTATACCAGTTGCAAGTCCTAATGCCAAGAGACGAGAATAAGATAATGTATCTGAAAAATATCCTATTAAATCGTATAATCCTAAAACACCAACAGGAATTGCTAAAAGTGGATTTTTTTGTGTTCTTCCTTTAGAAATAACTACTAAAGCTACAGATAATAATAAAAATATTATTGATATTGTACTTAATGAAGTAGGGAATACATTTGTTTTTACTAAAGCAAAAAATATTAAAGATGGAATGAGCATTAACCATGGGACTTTATCATAAATTGATTCTTTAACTTGATTATGTTTAATTCCCCAGTAAAAACTAATAAAAATTCCAAACCAAATTTGAATAATTCCAAGAGCAAGAGACAAGCCCATAATTGCCAAAGGATTTTCAACAGGATTTACTATTCTAACTGAATTTAAGGCTTGTTGTAGAGGCGACCAAGTCAATTTATCAATTTCAACGCCAAACCATCCTCCTGCTAGGGCACCAATAATTAAGGTTGCCCAGCCACCATAATGAAGTAGGATAACCAATCTTTTGTCTGGAAGGTCAACTTTTTTAAGCATCCACCAGGTAATTAAAATTAAAACTAATCCATATCCAGCATCAGTTAAACACAGTGCTAAGAATATTATAAAAAAAAGTGCTAGAAATGCTGTTGGATCAAGTTCTGCATATTTTGGCATGCCGTAGATATTTGTTACGGCTTCGAATGGTTGAACAAATTTTTTGTTTTCAAGATCAACTGGAGGTTGTTCATTTTTTTCTGGTTCAACTTGAATTATTGCAATATTGCTACTTATTTTTTTAAGGTTTTCTGAAATTATATTAATTTCATCTTTTCTGGCCCAGGCGGAAAAAATAAATGTATATTTTGTTGCAATTGCTAAATTAGTTGTTTCTTTAAGATTCTTATTCCAGTTTAACTTATCAAAATAACACATTAAAGGTAATCTATATTGCATAAATTTTTGAATTTCGCCAGTCAGTTGATTTATATAAGTTATAAGTTTGTTTTTCTGATCAGTCAGATCTAAAATTTCTTTTTTAATTGTTTGGTTATAATTTAGAATAAAATCCGCGGTTTGAAAATTCGCTTGAGACAATAACTGATTAGTTTTTTTTGTAATTTCTTCATTCTTTGGGTAAATAATAAAGAATTTTTTATCTTTATCTTCGATTTTTGAAAATGTCTCTATTGCAATTTCTTTTGATAGTTCATTTATATTTTTATAGAAACCATCCCAATTATTTTGGGTCATAGAGCCAATAGCTACATTAAAATTATTTAATGATTTAAGTTCGCCAATTGGTATAGTAAGAGAAGCAAAATTTTCTAATTGACTAATTGCTGATTGGATTTTATTTAATTTATTCTGATTTTCTGACAAATTATTATCTATAGATTTAATTTGGTTAATAATTTTGGGGTAATCTAATGTGGCAAACTTTTCAAATTCTTTTTTTGATACTTTAATTTTATTGCCAATAAAACTTTCTAAAAGACCTGGTTTTTTGCCTTGATAATATTTATTTAGGAAATCTATACAAAATTTAACTTCAGCAATATTTAATTCCAGTTGTTCTTTTTTTGGGAAGTATGTATCTTCTTGTAAGATATGTTTTATTAAATCGGGATTCATTTCGATTATCTCAACCAAAGACATTTTTTGAATATGTGATAAAACTAACTCTTTTTCAGAGTTAATTCCAATAATATTAATTTTTTGCATTGGTGTGATGGCCATATAATCCTATTTATATATTAAAAATTTCATTTAAAACTATTTGTGTTCCATTTTCAATATCTATCTTAGACAAGCGATCAATCTGATTTTTTTTATTTTTATTTATTTCTTCAGTTTCTTTTTGAGCTTCTTTCTCTGCTGTTTGAATAAATTCATCTAAAACTTTTTGATGATTTTTTAGTTCGGTTTCTTCCTGTGATGTAATAAGCATTTTTTCTTTTTCTAAGTTTTGTTTTGCATTTTTTTGTGCATCATCAATAATTTTTTGCGCGCTCATTTCTTGGTTTTTGATATCATCAATTATATTTTTCATATTTCCTCTTTATTTTATATAATTAAATTAATGTCTATTTTTTATAGATTTGTATGTAAAAATTAATAATATTAATTATCAATTCAGGTAATATAATAAAACTTAATTGTTTTTTCGTCAACCCTATAACCCTTGAAGAAATAAAAATTTTATGTTATTTTAACAAGATATAAGTTAAAATATACTTAATGGTACTAACCAACAAAGACACAATTAAAGATATTTTGAAAGAAAATAATTTATGGGCTAAAAAAAGTTTAGGTCAAAATTTTTTAATCTCTCAAGACATATTAAACAAAATTATTAATAGCGCAAAAATTTCTGATACAGATAATATAGTAGAGGTTGGTCCTGGGCTAGGAGTATTAACTAATGAATTAGCTAAAAAAGCAAACTTAGTTTTAATTATAGAAAAAGACAGAAAACTAGTTGAGCTATTAAGAAAGCAATTTAAGTCAGAGAAAAATGTAAAAATTGTGTGTCAGGATATTTTAATTTATGATTTAGAGAATATTAATTATGATTATAAAGTGGTGGCGAATATTCCATATCAAATTACTTCTCCGTTAATTAGAAAATTTTTAACATCAGAAAAAAAACCTCAAGAATTAATTTTAATGGTGCAAAAGGAGGTTGCTGAAAGAATTTGCGCTAAAGCAGGAAGTTCTGAAAGAGGATTTTTAACAGTTTTAGTTGAGTTTTATTCAAAAGCAGAAATTATTGATTATGTTCCAAGTAATTGTTTTTGGCCCGAACCAAAAGTTGATAGTGCAATTATTAAATTAGTAACAAGTAATAAGCAACATGGAGCAAAGAATATAGATACTAAGGCATTTTTTAGGTTAGTTAAAATTGGATTTTCACAAAAAAGAAGGCAAATTCATCATCCTCTGAGATATGGATTGAATTTACCAAAAAATCAAATTATTGATATATTAAATAGAGCTGGTATTGAAAAATCTCTTAGAGCTGAAGATTTAAGTTTAGAAGACTGGATAAAATTATTTAATATATTGCATTCTAATTTTAATAAATAGAGTAAGGTTTAGAAAATGGGAACTTTGTTTGTGGTGGCAACACCAATTGGAAATTTAGAAGATATTACGATTCGCGCCTTAAATACTTTGCGCGATGTTGATTTAATTGCTTGCGAAGATACTAGACATACAAGAATTTTATTAAACAAATATGAACTCAAAACTCCAACAATCTCTTATCATCAACATTCAAAGATTACAAAAATTAATGAGATTGTTGAGATGCTAAAATCGGGTAAAAACATTGCAATTGTAACAGATGCTGGTACGCCAGGAATAAATGATCCAGGTGGAATATTGGTTGAAAATGCGATTGAAAATAGTATTAATGTTATACCTATTCCTGGGTCATCAGCTTTAACAACACTACTTTCTGTTTCTGGAATTAAGTCGGATAGATTTTTGTTTTTAGGATTCTTACCCCAGAAAAAAGGCAGGCAAACTCTTATGCGCAATTTAATGAAAATCTCAAATATGGATTTGTATGATGCTATTGTGCTTTATGAATCGCCATATAGAATCTTGCGTACACTTGAAGATATGCAACTTTTTGTGGGTAATCGTTATGCAGTTGTAGGAAGAGAATTAACTAAAAAATTTGAAGAAGTAATAAGAGGAAATATTTCACAGGTAATCCAACATTTCAAAAATAAAAATAATGAAGATTCTAAAGAAAAATCTTCATTGATTCGTGGAGAATTTGTAGTATGTATCAAGTCGAAATAATAATAACAGGTATTGTTCAAGGAGTAAATTATAGATATAATACAAGAGAAGTGGCCCGTAAGCTAGGATTAACTGGTTGGGTTAAAAATATGCCCGATGGTAGTGTAAAAATTATTATTCAAGGAAAAAAGAAAGAAATAGATAAATTTATTAAATGGTGTCAAAGAGGATCAGAATTATCCAAAGTTGAAAATGTTGATGTTAGTTGGATAGAATTAGAAAAAGAAGCAGATTTGTACAAAAGTTTTGAGATAGAATATTAAAAATAACTAATATTTCAAAGTTCAAAACTGATAATTGTAACTAAAAACTTAAAATTATGTATTATAGATTTAAGTTAAAAGTTATGATTATGAGTTATTAATTCTTAGATACGATATAAAACTAGGAGAAGTAGTGAAGAAATTTTATGTAACAACACCTATCTACTATGTAAACGATAAACCGCATATTGGTCATGCTTATACTACAATAGCGGCTGATGTTATAGCTCGTTATTATAAGATTAAACTAGATGAAAAACGAGTTTTCTTTTTAACAGGAACAGATGAACATGGAGCAAAAATTGCTGAAGCTGCTGGAATGAACAATAAAAGCCCTGAAAAATTTTGTGATGAGTTGATACCTAAATTTAAATTAGCTTGGAATAACTTAAATATTGATTATGATTATTTTATTCGTACTACTAACAAAAAACATATTAAATTTGTTAAAAATATTTTAAGAAAGATTTACGAAAACGGTGATATCTACAAAGATACTTATTCAGGATATTACTGCGTAGGATGCGAAAAATATCTGATAAAAGCAGATTTAGTAAATGGTAGATGTAAGCTTCATCCAAATAAAAAACCAATTAAACAAAAAGAAGAAAATTATTTTTTTAAACTTTCAAAATATCAAACAAAATTATTAAAAGCACTTGATAAGGGTGAGTATCAAATTTTACCAAAATCACGTCATAATGAGGTTTATAATAAAATCAAAAAAGGACTTGATGATGTTAGTTTGTCTCGTCAAGAAGTTACTTGGGGTATTCCTGTTCCTTGGGACAAAAAACAGACAATTTATGTTTGGTTTGATGCGCTTTTAAATTATTATTCTGGACCACAAATTTACAGCAAAACCCCTCCCAAAGATACCCAGTGGTTTCCGGCGGATGTTCACCTGATGGCAAAAGATATTCTTTGGTTCCACGGAGTTATTTGGCCAGCAATGTTATTAAGTGCTGGATTGCCTTTACCGAAAACTATTTTTGCTCACGGCTATTTTACAATTAATGGTCAAAAAATGAGTAAATCTTTGGGTAATGTTATTGATCCGAATAAATTAGTTGAAAAATACGGAGCTGATGCTGTAAGACACTACTTACTTTCTGCATTTCCTTTCGGAGTAGATGGAAATGTATCAATTAAAGATCTGGAAGAAAAATACAATAATGAATTAGCTAATGGTTTAGGTAATTTAGTTTCGAGAGTTTCTCATTTATGTGAAAAATATGATATTCAAGTTCAAGAAAAGCAGGAAGTTTTAGAAAAATGTCTACAAATTAAACCAGGTGTTATTTGGAAAGAAATTGAAAATTATAAATTTGATAGGGCAATAAAAAATATTTTTCAGATTGTTAATTCTGCTAATTCTTATGTTGAAAAAACAAAACCTTGGGAAATTGCTAAGACCGATCCAAAAAAGCTAGAAATAATTTTAAAGGATTTAGTTGTTTGTATCCGACAGATTGCATTTTTTTTAAAACCAATTATGCCAAAAACAGCTGATATAATTGATAAAGAATTTTCAAAAACAAAGCTAAGAAAAGTCCGTCCTTTATTTATTAAGATTAAAGATTAAAGTTGTAAGATTAAAGACTCGGAGAAGATAAAAATGTAAATAGAAGATTTAAAAGTATATAAAAGGTTATTTAAAATTACTTTAGAAGTTCATGAGTTAACATTAATCTTTCCTCAATTTGAATTATATGAATTGGGGTCGCAATTAAGAAGATCGTCCAATTCTGCACCGGCAAATGTAGCCGAAGGATTTGGCAATAAACATACAAATATTTATACTGAATGTATTAGCCGTTCACAAGGATAAATTAGAGAAACTATTCATCATCTTAGAATAGTATATAAGAAAAAATATTTAACAAAAGAAAAATTAGAATATTTTGTTAATGAATATAAAGAATGTTCAAGAATGCTATACGGATTAGAAAAAGCTTTAATTAATAATAAAAAATAACTTATAACTTTAATCTTAAAACTATAAACTTATGTATATTGACTCTCACGCACATTTGAATTTTAAAGAATACGAAAATGATATCAAGAACGTTTTAGAACGTTCTTTTAATGCTGGAGTAAAAAAGATAGTTAATGTTGGGAGTAATTACAAGACCTCATTAAAAACGATTCAAATAGCTAATAGCCAAAAGCTAAAAGCTAATTTATTTGCGGTGGTTGGATGTCATCCCATACATTTAATGCAAGATATAACTGAAAGCGCAAAATTTGATGGAAAAGAATATAAATTTACAACAAAAAAAGAAGAGTTTAATAAAGATAAATATCAAAAGCTGATTGACGAGAATAAAGATGTGGTTGTAGGAGTAGGAGAAACGGGGCTTGATTATTTTCATTTGACTCGTTGTCATCCTGAGCGAGCAAAGCGAGTCGAAGGATCTCGTAAATCTTTCGACAAGTTCGAGATGACAGAGAAAGAGATTCAGAAGAGAGTATTCAAAGAGCATATTGATCTTGCGATAGAGAATAATTTACCATTAGTACTTCATTGCCGAGGAAGTGAAGATGATCAATATGGTGGATATGATGAAATGCTTCAAATACTTAAATCTTACAATTTAAATCTTAAATCTGATTTTCGAGGTGTTGCTCATTGTTTTGTTGGGAATTTAGCTCAAGCAAAAGAATTTATTAAAATGGGATTTTATATTGGGGTAAATGGAATTGTAACTTTTAAGAATTCGAATGAATTGCAAAATATTATTAAAAAAATTCCATTAAAAAATATTGTACTTGAAACAGATTGTCCGTTTCTGGCTCCTGACCCATATCGTGGAAAAAGAAATGAACCAGCGTGTATTCCAATTATTGCTCAAAAAATAGCAGAGATTAAAGGCGTTGATGTAGGGGAAGTGGAAAAAATAACTACAGATAATTGTAAAAAATTGTTCAATATATGACAAAACAAAATAAAAATTTATTTTTATTAATTTTAGGTACTATGGTTGCACTTATTCCTGGGTATTTGATTCGATATCAGGAACAGGTTTATATGTGGTTTTATAATAATTTTACTACATATCCAGGTGATCTTTGGAATTTTTGGATTAATTATTTGGGAAAAGGATTGGTTTATCCTCCTGAATATCCCGCAGGACTTAGATTTTTTTATGAAGTTTTTAGGTTTGATAAGTATTTAAGCTATACCCAATATTTTACAGTTAATGCAATAATTTTAACCTTATGCGCAGTTGGGATTACATATTTACTTTGGAAGATTGTTAATCGAGCTTCGAGCTTCGAGCCTCGAGCTTCGAAAAATTATATTCAAATATCGAATATCAAATATCGAGTTTTGAGTATCTGGTTTTTTTGGATTTTGGCGCCAAGTTTTATATTTTATTCGTTTTTGAATTATGATTTACCTGTTGTGTTTCTAATAGTTTTAGCAGTTTATTTATTTTATAGACAAAAATACTATTGGGCAATTTCTGCGTTGGCACTTGGAACTGTAATGAAAGTATTTCCAGTATTTTTATTACCAATTTTTATTTTAAAATCACCAAGAAAGAATTGGGTTAAATTAGGACTTCTTTTTATTGTAATAGTAGTTTTATTGAATTTGCCATATATACTTCAAAATTTTAATAATTGGATTTTTCCTTATACTTGGCAAATTGGCAGTAATTTGTCAAAAGATCCAACGGCAGGAACTTATTGGTGGATATTTTATAAATATTTGGGTAGTTTTGCAGGTTGGTTTAGTTTGATTTTATTTGCGGGATTATATATTTTTACATACATAAAACTTAAAAAAGCAGATTTGATTTATTTATGCTTAGCCGTAATTTTAATTTTTTTGCTTACGGATAGAATTTATTCACCACAGTATAATTTATATTTACTTCCTTTTTTGGCACTTTCATTTAATAAAATAGATAAAAGAGCTTTTTATTTACTTGAGATACCAAATTTGTTTATAGTTTTATTTATTTTTTTCTTAAAAGCGAATCCAGTGTATCTGCAAACTTTAGTTTTTATTCGTTATGGTGCATTAGTTTGGCTTTATTTGGATAATTATAAAAGAAGCTTAAAACTTTAAGCTTAAGGTGCTAATAATTAAATATTTATTGACTAATATTATATAAGATGTTATATTACTTATACATAGTAATAAGTAATTAGTAACATGTAACAGAAAGATATATATGAAAAAGACAAATCAAAAAACAGTAACTGTTAATAAGTTGCAATCAGATGTTTCGAAAATTATTAAAGATGTAGAAAAAGGGCAGACATACCATGTAATGCGTTATTCAAAACCTGTTGCAGTTGTTATTTCACCAGACGAATATGAATGCTTAACAGGAGAGTGTAGGGGATGCGTCAAACAGCTTGTGGCTGAACTTAAATCAGAAGCACGAAATCCGAAATCCGAAACAAATTCTAATGACAAAAATTTGAAAATTTGAATTTAGAAAATTGTTTCGAGTTTCGATATTCGAATTTCGAAATTAAGGATTTTATGAAAAATATATATTTAGATTATGCGGCTACAAGCCCAGTAAAAAAAGAAGTTTTAAAGGCAATGATGCCTTATTTTTCGCAAGAATTTGGAAATGCATCTAGTATTCATAAGTTTGGAAGAGATGCAAAAAAAGCAATTGAAGAATCACGAAGATCTATTGCTAAATTTTTAAATTGTAAGCCGGAAGAAATAATTTTTACATCAGGAGGAACAGAAAGTGATAATTTAGCAATAAGAGGTTTGATTGAGGAGATTTACTACACATACAAAAATTTTAAACCACATATTATAACCAGTGCTTTTGAACATCATGCAGTAATTGATGTTTGCCGTGATTTAGAAAAAAAAGGTTTGGTAGAAGTTACTTATCTAAAGCCAAGCATTAAAGGTGTCATAAATGTTAAAAGTGTCAGTGATGCAATTAGAAAAAATACAGTTTTAATATCAATGATGTATGTTAATAATGAAATCGGCACAGTTCAACCAATTAAAGAAATTGGCAAATTAGTCCAAAAGCTAAAAGCTAAAGGCAAAAAGCTGTATTTTCATACCGATGCAGTGCAGGCAATTGAATATTTTGATGGTGATGTGAAAAAACTCGGTGTTGATATGATGAGTTTGTCTGCTCATAAATTTGGTGGACCAAAAGGAATTGGCGCGTTATTTGTTAAAAAAGGTGTAAAGTTACATCATCAAAATATTGGCGGAGCACAAGAGCATAATTTACGGGGTGGGACATATAATACCTCGGGAATAGTTGGGATGGCTAAAGCCATAGAACTATTAAGCTATCAGCCGTCAGCTATCAGCCATCAGCTAGCGAAGCTTCGGGATTATTTTATAGATAGGATTTTAAAAGAAATTCCTGATACTCGACTTAATGGTGATGCAAAATTAAGAAGTCCTAACAATATTAATATTAGTTTTAAATATATTGAAGGAGAAGCAATACTACTTCACCTTGATATGGCGGGAATTGCTGCAAGTTCGGGATCTGCTTGTACTTCTGGAAGTTTAGAACCATCTCATGTGTTGCTTTCACTAGGTTTAAAGCACGAAGATGCACATGGATCAATTAGGTTTACTATTGGAGAGGTGACTACAAAAAAAGATATTGATTATACAATTAAAACATTAAAAAAGATTGTAAAAAGATTAAGAGAAATGAGTCCATTTAGTTAGTAACAAGTAAACTAGTAACAAGTAATTAGTAACATTATGGAAAATATTGGGTATAAAAAATTAAATGTATACCAAAAAGCTAATCAATTAGTTATTAATATTTATAAAATTACTAAAAAATATCCAAAATTAGAATTATTTGGATTAGTCTCTCAAATTAGAAGAGCATCAGTATCAGTTGTAGCTAATATTGTAGAAGGGTGGGCTCGAAGAACTACTAAAGACAAAATTAGATTTTTATATAATGCTAGGGGATCTTTAACTGAAGTTGAATATTATTTAGATTTATCTAAGCAATTAAAATATATAAATAATAAGGAACACGAAATAATAAATAATCTAAGAATTGAAGTGGCAAAATTACTTAATGGTTTTATTAAATCTATTAAATAACTTGTTACTAAATTCATGTTACTAAGGAACAATATGGTTGATCAATTTGATACATATAGTGATAAATTAATAAAACATTTTCAAAATCCAAAAAATATCGGTAAGATTAAGAATGCTGATGGAGTTGGTACTGTTGGAAATCCAAAATGTGGAGATGTAATGAAGGTCTACATTAAGGTAGGTAAGCAAAAAGCGAAAAGCCAAAAGCCAAAAGCTGAATTCGAAGAATATATTAAAGATATTAAAGTTCAAACATTGGGTTGTGCGGCAGCGATTGCAACTTCAAGTGTCATTACTGAACTTGCAAAAGGAAAAAGTATAAAAGATGCAATGAATTTAACAAATAAAGATGTGGTAAAAACTCTAGGTGGACTCCCACCATTAAAACATCATTGTTCGCTTTTAGCAGAACAGGGTATAAAAGCTGCGGTTTCAAATTATTTAGATAAAAGTGGTAAAGCTACGAAAATGGAAATCAAAAAATGCAAAAAGGAAAAATAAAAAGAATTTATTTAATTGGTGATGTTTGTAGTGGTAAAACTACATTTATTGAATCAATTAAAGATCCTAAATTAAAAATTGTCAGAGAAGATTTTTGGGATAATTTAACAGATGAAGTCAAAGAAGACGGATTTACTCGCTCTATGCTTTTTGCTCTTTATTATTCCGATAGAGATACTCTTAATAAAAATAATAACCAAATATCCATTTTTGAAAGACATTTAGAAGAAGAATTTATTTTTGCAGATATTTTATATAAAGTTGGAAAAATTAATAAGAAAAAGAGGGATATTATAAAAAACTGGACAAAAAAATTGTCTAAAAAAAATCCAATTACAAATAATGATTTATTTATTATTATGAATTGCAAATCTAAGCAATTAGTTGATAGGCTTTTTAAGAGATCTGGAAAAATGACTTCTTATAAAGACAAAGAGTGGGATTTTATTAGAGAAAGAACAATAAAATGTTTTAGTAAATATAAAAATGTTAAGTTGCTTGATACAACCGATTTAACAAAAATACAAACCAAGAAAAAAGTCATGGAAATTATTAATCAGTATGTTAAATAATAAAACTTCTCGTCAAATTTCAAAGAATAAAATGAAAGTTTTGGTTGCCTTGAGTGGGGGAGTTGATTCTTCGGTGGCAGCATTATTATTAAAACAGCAGGGTTATGCTCCAGTAGGAGTATTTTTGAAGTTTTGGAGTTCTACACAAGAACATACAAAACAGAACACAAATCAACACATTTCTGAAAACACTTGTTGCAATCTAGAGGCATTGGAAAGTGCTCGGGCGGTTTGTGATAAACTTGATATTCCTTTTTTTGTTTTTGATGTGAAAAAAGAGTTTAAAAAAGAAGTTGTAGATTATTTTATTTCTGAATATGAAAGTGGGAGAACTCCAAATCCGTGTGTATTATGTAATAAAAAGATAAAGTTTGGATGGTTAATTGATAAAGCAAAAAAAATGGGATGCGATAAAATTGCTACTGGTCACTATGCACGCATAGCGTGCGAGCTAAAAACTCAAAACTCAAATCTCAAAACTCAAATTTCAAATATTAAAAGCCAAAAAGCAAATAGCGAAAAGCAAATAGCGAATTTATTTAAAGCAAAAGACAAAAACAAAGATCAAACATATTTTTTATGGCAATTGAGTTTGCAGCAACTATCAAAGATTCTTTTTCCATTAGGAGATTATACAAAGGAAGAAGTAAGAAAAATTGCTAAAAAAAATCATTTACCAACCTATCAGAAAAAAGAATCACAGGATATTTGTTTTGTTGGTAAATCTATTTCAGATTTTTTATCTAGCTATGTAAAAAAATTAAATCAGCCTGGCGATATTATTGACTTGGCAGGAAACATTATTGGTAGACACAAAGGATTGTGTTATTATACAATTGGTCAAAGAAAGAATCTGGGAGGAGATTTAAGATTTAAGATTTCAGATTTAAGATTTGATAAAGATAGTATAAAAAAAGTTTTTGTGGTAAAATTAAATGTAAGAAAAAATCAGCTAGTTATTGGTGAGGAAAAAGATTTATGCTCAAAAACGCTAGTAGCTGAAAAATTAAACTGGATTATTTCTCAACCACCTAAACCGGGATTAGTTATTGATGCAAAAATTAGATATTCTCATAAAAAAGAAAAATGTAAAATAATTGAATTATCAAATTTTGATAAAACAAAAGAACAATATAAAAATATTAAAATTGAATTTAATAAGCCAGTTCGTGCAATTACTTCTGGCCAATCGGTTGTTTTTTACAATAAAAGTCAATTGATTGGAGGGGCGATAATTAAATGAAAAAAGAATATAAAAAATTTTTTAGAATTACTGGAATTATTGTTGCAATACTAATAATTTATTTTATTGGTTATTTAGTAGGACACAGGAACTTAGTTTTTGAAGAAGGTTATAAACCAAAAATTTTGAATATGAATTTAGGTAAGCCCGAGGATGTTGATTTTTCGATGTTTTGGAATGCCTGGGATGTAGTAAAAGAGAAGTATTACGGGAAAACTGATGATCAAAAAATGTTGTATGGTGCAATTTCTGGTGCGATAAATTCTTTAGATGATCCATACAGTTTATTTATGGATCCAAGCGAATCAAAAAGATTTTTAGATGATATGAACGGCTCTTTTGACGGAATAGGAGCACAAATTGAATCTAAAGATGGTCTTGTAGTCGTAGTAGCTCCTCTTCCTGAATCACCTGCAGAAAAAGCTGGTTTAAAAGCGCAGGATATTATATTAAAAATTGACAACGAAGAAACAAAAGACATGGGTTTTTATGAAGCTATTGATAAAATAAGAGGCAAAAAGGGTACAAAAGTCAAATTAACTGTTTTTAGAAGTGGATGGGAAGATACAAAAGATTTTGAAATTAAAAGAGATACGATAATAGTAAAAAGTGTTAAATACGAAATAAAAGATTCAATAGGATATATAGAAATCAATCAATTTGGAGACGATACTCTTACTTTAACCAAAGAAGCATTGAAAAAATTTCAAGATAATGGTATTAATAAAATAATACTTGATTTAAGAAACAACCCTGGAGGTTATCTTCAGGACGCTATTGATATAACAAGCATGTTTTTAGATAGTGGTTTGGTCGTTGTTAAAGAAAAAGACAAGTTTGGGAATGAAAGTAGTTTTAAGACAACATTAAACAAAAAATTCGATGGTAAAATGGTGGTGCTTGTGAACGGCGGTTCTGCTTCTGCTTCAGAAATACTTTCCGGTGCCTTGCAAGATCATAAAAGAGCGGAAGTAATAGGTGAAAAAACATTTGGTAAAGGTTCTGTCCAGTCGATCGAAGACCTAAGCAATGGTTCAAAAATTAGAATTACGATTGCTAGATGGTTAACGCCGAATGGAAGAGAGATCGATAAAGAAGGTATTGACCCGACTATAGAAGTAAAAATTTCTAAAGAAGATGAAGAAAATAATAATGATAAGCAGCTAGATAAAGCTATAGAAATACTTAAATAAATTGCAAATACAAAAATTACACAAACAATACAAATTATATATTATTGTCGTTTATTAGCTGAAATTAGTTAATGGGAGTTGTTATGAAAAAAACAGTAAAAGTAATATTTAGAGAGAATGAGGGTAAATATTTAAAAGGTGATGTAGCAGAGTTACAATTAGGATATGTAAGAAATTATCTAATCCCCAATCAAAAAGTTTATGATTATAACGATCCAAATGCAAAAAAAATTATTGCTACACTTAAGAACGAAAGATTAGAGCAACAGAAGGAGATAGAAAAAACTGAAAAAATTGCACAAGAATTACAAGATAAAGAAATTATTATTAAAACAAAGGCAGCTGCCAATGGTAAGTTGTTTGGTTCTGTAGGTGTAAATGAGATTGCAGAAAAAATTAATTTGCCAAAAAATAAAATTAAGATGAGTCCAATTAAAGAAATTGGTGAACATAATATTATATTAAATTTGGATAATAATATTAAAGCCAATATTAAAATAAAAGTAGAAAAATTATAGTTTTTGTTAAAAATAAAATAATTTGGTATAATAAATATAGCTTATTAGAAATTAGCTTAATAGTTTTTTAGGATGACAATCGTCAAAAAAAACCTAAAAGTTACAAGTTAATAAGCTAAGAAGCTAGATAAAGGAGATTTATTATGATTATTGTATGGATTTTATTGGGTTTGGTAGCGGTTGTATTGATTTGGCTAGTTGCTGTTTATAATGGATTAATAAGCTTAAAAAATCGAACAGAAGAAGCATGGAGTGATATTGATGTTCAGCTTAAGAGGCGATATGATCTTATTCCAAATTTAGTTGAGTCGGTTAAAGGTTATGCTAAGCATGAAAAAAATGTGTTTAAAGAGGTAACACTTGCTAGAACAGAAGCGATGCAAGCTAAAGGAATGACTCAAAAAGCAAAAGCCGAAAATATGTTAACAGACGCTCTAAAATCTGTTTTCGCAGTAGCTGAAAACTATCCAAAATTGGAAGCTAGTAAAAACTTCTTGCAACTTCAAGAAGAATTAACTGATACCGAAGATAAGATCGAAGCAGCGCGTAGATTTTATAATGGAAATGTTAGAGATTTTAATATAAAAATTGAAGTTTTTCCTAATAATTTAGTTGCTGGATCCTTAAATTTTAAAAAGAAAGAATTATTTCAAGCAGATAGTAAAGAAAAGGAAGCTGTTAAAGTAGATTTTAATAAATAGTTGTCACAATATTAGTTAATATAAGCATTCTGTATAATTTTAAAATTATTTTATGCAGAATTCTAGATTTAACGAATTAATTAAAAAATCTAGAACGGAGGTTTCCATGGTTGAAGAAAAAAAAGAATCTCACACATCTGATTCAAAAGATGTTGAGGAAAACAAAGTAATCGCAGCAATTGGTTATTTGGGAATTTTATTTTTAGTTCCACTTTTAGCTAAGAAAGATTCTCCTTATGCTCAATTTCATGCCAAACAAGGTATGGTATTATTTATTTTTAGTATTATTCTTGGTTTTATCATGATAATTCCATTTCTTGGTTGGGTAATTGGAGCTGTAGGTTATTTATTTACAGTTGTCTTATTTATTATGGGTTTAATAAATGCACTTGGTGGCAAGAAACAGCCGTTACCTTTAATCGGTCAATTTGCTGAACAAATTAAGATATAATAAATTATCTAGTAATTTATAATTTAAAACTATAACTAAAAACTATATACATATTATGATATAGTAATGTTATAGTTTTAGTATATCAATTTAATATTAATTATAATATAAAATGTGAGATAAGTTGATGTATAAACAAATTGATGTAAATAAAAGAAATTCTTTTTTGATGATAGCAGTATTTATTGGTCTAGTGATAGCTGTTGGTTGGTTTTTTTCTTATCAATATAACGAGCAGTGGATTTTGTATTTGGCAATTGGAATTGCGTTATTTCAGTCATTTGCTAGTTATTGGTGGAGCGATAAAATATCTTTAGGGATATCCGGTGCAAAACTAGCTAATCGAAAAGATTATTTGGAATTATTCAGAGTAGTAGAAAATTTAACTATTGCCTCTGGATTACCGCAACCGAGAATTTATATTATTAACGATTTATCGCCTAACGCATTTGCAACAGGTCGAGATCCAAAACATGCGTCAATTGCTGTAACTAAGGGTTTATTGCAGAAATTAAATAAACGCCAGCTACAAGGGGTTATTGCCCACGAAATTAGTCACATTAAAAATTATGACACACTTGTTATGACAATGGCTGTAGTTTTGGTAAGTATAATCGCAATTTTATCTGATATGTATATTCGCATGCAGTGGTTTACCGGCAGGAGAAGAAGTGAAGGCGGTGGTATAATCGCAATTATTGGAATAATTTTTATGCTTTTGATGCCCCTTACGGCAACCTTAATTAAATTAGCAATTTCTCGGAAAAGAGAGTTTTTGGCAGATGCAGATGCTGCGCTTTTAACTAGATTCCCTCAGGGTCTTGCTGAGGCCTTAGAAAAAATATCTGCCGATTCGGATCAATTAAAAAGAGTTTCTAGCTCTACGGCTCATCTTTATATTTCTAATCCATTTAAAAGTAAGAATATGATGCACTTATTTAGCACGCATCCTCCTGTATCAGAACGCATTAAGCGTTTAAAAACCATGATTAAATAATTGACAAAAGTTAATTTTTAGGTTAAGATGTTTAGTTATTTGATAGATTATTAATAAAGGCGGTGATTGTAATGAATTTCCATTTATACGGTTTAAATGGGAATATTGAAGATGTTGCAAACGGTGTCTGCAACACTTTGCTAAACAAAAACTTTATAAAAATAAATATGCCTGATGAATTTTGTCATTTTGTTAAATCTTGCAATAATCAGTGGCAAAATTATCCTAGAATACATATTAAATTTCGAAAAGATATGTATAAGGGACATGAAATTATAAATTTTTATGCGCACATAGATATTGAAAAACATAAAAATTTAGTTAATTACAGCACAAGATTGATCGAAACAAAAAAAATGATTCTCGATGGAATTAGGGTATGTTTTGCTGGTATAAAAGTTAGAACTATGAAAAACGCCAGAATATATCAAGAAAAGAAAAAGCATAAAATCAAAAAAAATTTAAGAAAAAAATAAGCAGGTAAAAAAATATACCTGCTTTTTTGTTCTTTATTAGTAGATTAGTGCTGGGGTTTTTTCTGGTTGTTGTATTGGTTCTTTTGGTGTTTGTTGTTGAGATGTTTTAATTGATTCAGATACTATTTTATTTGCTTGTGTGATCGCCGAATTATTTTTCGTTGGATTGGATTGAGGTATTACTGGTTGTTTACCTCTTGTTTGAAGTATTTTTGTGTTTAATATTCTTAATCTTGGTCGGTTATAGTGTATCATTTGTCTCTCCTTTCTTACACAATTAAAAAAAGAGAATTGAGTTTTCAAAATATTACAAAAATAAAAAAACCTCCTTTATTTTAAAATAACAAAAATAATTAGTAATTTGTATGTGGAAAACATTTTGATTAAATCGTGGGGTATGGGTATAATTAAAACATGAATAAAAATGAAGCTAAAAATCGAATAGACAAGTTAAAAAAAGAAATAAATCATCACAGATATTTGTATCATGTACTTGATCGTGAAGAAATTTCTGATGCTGCGCTTGATTCACTTAAGCACGAGCTATATGAGCTAGAGCAAAAATACCCAGAGTTTATTACAGAAGATTCTCCAACACAAAGAGTTGGTGGTAAAGCACTTGCGAAATTTATTAAAGTAAAACATAAATCTCGTATGATGAGTATGGAAGATGCATTTACTTATAAAGAAATTGCAGATTGGGAAACACGGATTAGTAAGATTTTAGGTAAAAAGCCAAGCGAGTATTTTGCAGAGCTTAAGATGGATGGACTTGCAGTATCACTAATTTATGAAAAAGGAATACTTACGCAAGCTGCAACTCGTGGAGATGGAACTATTGGGGAAGATGTAACACAAAATATTAGAACAATTGAGGCAATACCGCTCCGTCTACAGACGGAGAAATTCGAAGCACGAAGCAAGAAGCACGAAACAAATTCAAAACATTTAGAAAATTCGAATTTTGAAAATTTTAAGATTGTTTCGGATTTCGGATTTCGAAATTCGAAAATTAATGAAGCTATAAATGGTCGATTGGAGGTTAGAGGAGAAGTATACATTTCTAAGAGAGAATTTGAAAGATTAAATAGAGATCAGGAAGAAAAGGGATTATTAAAATATGCTAATCCAAGAAATATTGCTGCCGGAAGTGTGCGTCAGCTTGATTCCAAAATTACTGCATCTAGAAAACTTGATTTTAATATTTATGAAATTGCCACTGACCTAGGATTTAAAACACATAGTGATAATTTCCTATTTGCTCGCAAATTAGGATTTAAAATTAATAAATATGCCCAAATTATTAAAAATATAAAACAAGTAGAGGATTTGTATAAATTATGGGAGAAAAAAAGAGATAAACTTCCTTATCAAGTTGACGGAGTAGTAATTAAGGTAAATAATCTTGCAGAGCGAAAGAAATTAGGATCAATTGGTAAGGCTTATCGCTGGGAGATTGCTTATAAGTGGCCAGCAGAGCAAACTACGACAATAGTAAAAGATATTATTGTGCAAGTAGGTCGTACTGGTGCTTTGACGCCTGTGGCGGTGCTTGATCCAGTACTTGTGGCAGGATCAACTATTTCCCGCGCTACACTTCATAATCAAGATGAAATAGATAAAAAAGATGTGCGTGTGGGAGATACAGTAATTATTCAAAAAGCAGGAGATGTAATTCCTGAGGTTGTAAAAGTGCTTACAAGAATGCGACCCAAAAACGCCAAAAAATTCCAAATGCCTAAAATCTGCCCGGTGTGTGGTAGAGCAGTTGTGCGTGAAGATGGAGGAGCAATATATAAATGTTCAAATCAAGATTGTTATGCCAGAATGTATCGTAGAATTATTCATTTTGCCAGTAAAAAAGCGTTTAATATAGATAAATTAGGAATTAAGATCATCGAGCAATTTATATCTTCTGGGCTTATCAAATCAGCAGTAGATTTATTTAAGCTTGAGATAAAAGATCTTATACCACTTGAGCGATTTGAGCAAAAGTCAGCAGAAAATATTTATAATTCTATTCAAAATTCTAAACAAATTCCACTGGATAGATTTATTTATGCTCTTAGTATTTCTTTAGTTGGCGAGGAGATGGCACGAGATTTAGCCAAACAATTTGGCAGTTTAGAAAAATTTAGAGTGGCTAAATTTGATGAAATAAATCGGATGTATGGAGTAGCAGAGAAAACAGCAAAGGAAATATCGGATTGGCTGGGCAATGTTGGACATCAGAAATTTATTGATGATTTAATCAAAGTAGGTGTAAGGGTGAAAAATTATCATTCGCCAGTACAAGCAAATAAATTGAATGAAAAATCTTTTGTAGTTACTGGGACTTTACCTACACTTACTCGTGAAGATGCACATAAAAAAATTATTCAATATGGAGGTAAGGTATTAAGTTCAATAACTAGCAAAACTGATTATCTTATTGCAGGGGAAAATCCAGGAAGTAAATTAGACAAGGCGAAGAAAAATAATGTTAGAATAATAAATGAAGAAGAATTTTTTGGGATGATAAGTTAATTTGAAAATAACAGGTATGATGTTATAATAAAGAAAATTATGACTAAAATTTCTAAAAGCGAGGTGGAAAAAATTGCCGAGCTTTCAAAAATACATCTTACAGATAATGAAAAAGAAAAATATTCGAATGAGCTTTCGAGTGTTTTGGGTTATGTAGAAAAGTTGCAAAAAATTAAAACTGATAATGTAGAGGAAACTTCGCAGGTGACAGGACTTACTAATATTTATCGAGAAGATAAAGTGAGTAATATTTGGAAAGCAGATAAAGATGTGAAAAAGAATACGAAAGAATTGCTTTCAAATGCGAAAGAGAAAAAAGGTGATTATATTAAAGTGAAACAGATGCTGGGGTAAAATTTTTAATTTTAAATTTATAATTTTCAATCAATTTTTAATATTAAATTTTCAAACGGGTAAAATATGGAAGATTTATTAAAACTATCAATCACAGAAATATCTGAGAAATTGGATAAAAAAGAGGTTAGCTCAGTGGAGCTGACTAAGTTGGTATTGGAACAAATTAAGTTGAAAGATCCAGAAATTAAGGCATTTATTACAGTTTCAGAAAAAGAAGCGTTAGAGCAGGCAAAAGAAGCCGATATGCGTATTAGTATTGGTAAAAGATTATCAAAGCTTGATGGTGTGCCGATTTCGTTAAAAGATAATATTTTGACAAAAGGTATCCGAACTACGGCAGCATCGAAAATGCTAAAGGATTTTGTGCCGGCATATGATGCGACAATAGTAGAGCGACTTAAAAATGCAGGAGCTATAATTGTGGGAAAAACCAATCTTGATGCTTGGGCGCATGGAAGTTCGACTGAAAATTCAGATTTTTTTACAACACGCAATCCGCATGATTTGGATAGAGTTCCGGGTGGTTCATCTGGTGGATCCTGCGCGGCAGTGGCAAGTGGTATGGGATTTGCATCTTTTGGTACGGATACTGGTGGATCAATTCGCCAACCAGCCGGATTTTGCTCTGTTGTTGGATTAAAGCCAACTTATGGTAGAGCATCAAGATATGGACTTGTTGCTATGGCATCAAGCTTGGATGTTCCGGGACCAATTACTAAAACCGCTCAAGATGCAGCAATATTACTTGAAATAATATCTGGAAAAGATACAAAAGATTCAACTATAGTTTCAAATAAAACATTCGATTCAAATCTAATAGCTAAAAGCCAAAAGCTAAAAGCTGGATTGAGGATTGGATTGCCGAAAGAGTATTTTGCTAAGGGGTTGGATCCTAAGATAGAGGAAAAAGTAAAAGATGCGGTAAAAATACTGGAGGGTCAGGGTGCTAAAGTTAAGCAAATAAGTTTGCCAATGACAGATTATGCGCTCGCTGTTTACTACATTATTCAACCAGCAGAAGTTTCATCAAATTTAGCCAGATATGATGGAATAAGATATGGGTATTCAGTAACAAGTAACAAGCGACAAGTAACAAGTATCAAAAATTTGGAAGAATTATATTTAAAAAATAGAGGTGAGGCGTTTGGAAGTGAAGCAAAGCGAAGAATTATGCTTGGGACTTATGTATTGAGTTCTGGATATTTTGATGCATACTATAAAAAAGCCATGAAAGTGAGAACTTTGGTAATCAAAGATTTTGAAAAAGCATTTAAAGAGGTGGATGTTATTATTACTCCAACTTCCCCAACACTACCATTTAAAATTGGTGAGCGAGAAAAAGATCCGCTTAGTATGTATTTGGCAGATGTTTATACGGTTGGGGCAAATATCGCAGGAATAACAGCAGTCTCCATACCTTGTGGGTTTGTCGAAGCTAATCGCATATTGCATATTGCAAATCGTGATCAAAATAAGAACGATAAGCCATATGCTATAAGCCATAAGCTTCCCGTAGGTATGCAAATTCTAGGCCCACAATGGTCAGAAGAATTGATATTGAGTATTGCAGATAAATATGAAAAATTAATTAAATAAGGAGATTTTTATGGACAAAGAAAGTTCTAGTTTGATGAAACCCGAGGAAATAAAAATGCCTCACAAGATAGAAAATGAAGATGTTAATCAGGAAATTGAAGAATTATTGAACCGAATTTATGATAAAAAGCCACATGAACCTATTGATGATGAAAAAACCCTCTTGGTAGAAATTATAAAAAAGAATCCAAAAATTCTTGATAATTATGAAGAAAAATTAATTAGATTTTATATATTTACACAAGAAGAAATAAATGAGATTAGAAAAAATAAATAAAAACTAATGTCAAAATATAAAAACCAACAACCAGGATTTTTGGAAACAATAATTCTTGCAATTGGCAAAGGATTGTGGTTTTTGATTTCCTGGCCGTTTAAGAAATTATTTGGAAAAGAAAAAGATAAATTTGATAAGGTAAAAAATTTAGAAAAGTGGATAGAGATTGAAAAGTTGTTGGATTCTGGCGATGAAATACACGCAGAACAAGCCGTGGTAAGAGCTGATAAATTTTTTGACACACAGCTTCGTCAAGGCGGGGCAAAAGGTCAGACATTCGCTGATCGTTTAAGAAGTTGGGAAGATCATTTTAATAAAAATACATATCAAATGATTTGGCAAGCACATAAATTAAGAAATCAAATAGCACACGACCAGGAACATAAGCCGAGTGTAAATGAATGTAAAAATGCGTTAGGTAAGTTTAGAAGAGGACTGGAGAATTTAGGAGCACTTTAAAATTTTCAAAAATACGACTTACGCATTAACTTCTTTCACCTCCTAGGAGTCCATTCGGCCACCTCGGAGGAGGTGCATAAGTCGTAAAATATTTAAATTACAAAATGGAAAAAGATAAGCAAAACCAAATTATTATTTATAAGAATAAATCTGGACAAACCGAGATTGATGTTAAAGTTGAGAAAGATACGGTTTGGTTAACGCAAAAACAGATCGCTCTGCTTATGGGTACTAAACGACCAGCAATTACCAAACATTTAAATAATATTTTTAAAACACAAGAACTTGATGAAAATTTGGTATGTTCCAAAATGGAACATACCACTAAACATGGTGCAATAGCAGAAAAAACACAAATTAAAAAAGTTAAATATTATAATCTCGATGCAATTATATCAGTTGGTTACAGGGTAAATTCTAAGCGAGCTACTCAGTTTAGAATTTGGGCTAAGAATACACTTAGAAATTATTTAATTAATGGTTATGTAGTTAATCAACAAAAACTTGCTTTGCAGGAAGAAAAATTTAAAGAACTTCAAAGATCGATTGCATTTATTGAGAAAAAAGCTGATAATTATCTTTTGCAAGGCAAATCTAGAGAATTACTATCGCTTATTTCTGAATATACAAAATCCTTAACAATTTTGCGTCAATACGATGAAGGTAAAATAAAAGTTGAAAAAAGTAAAAAACCGATTTTTAAACTTGAGTATCAAGGCGCTTTGAATTTTATCAGGGCATTTAAAGCAGAGCTTAAGCGTGATAATGAAGCAGGAGATCTTTTTGGCAAAGAAATAAATCATGAATTTGAATCAGTAGTTGGGGTTATTTATCAAACATTTGATGGTAGGGAACTTTATCGCGGACTAGAAGAAAAAGCAGCACATTTATTATATCTAATTATTAAAGATCATCCATTTTCAGATGGAAATAAACGAATTGCTTCACTACTATTTATATATTTTTTAAAAAATAATGATTTTTTGTATAAAAACAATTTTGAGCGTAAAATAACAGATAACACATTAATTTCTTTAGCGCTTTTAGTTGCAACCAGCGATCCTAAGGAAAAAAATGTAGTGATAGAAATTATAATAAGTTTATTGCAATAGAATAGATTATAGGCAAGATAGTAATCAAAAACCTGCTTGTTGGTAGTAAGGTGCGAGGCGGAGAGTGAAATTATATAAATTTAGAATTATGAATTAGGAATTATGAATTATGCAAAAAAATAATCAAAATTCAAAATATGAAGCAACGATAGGATTAGAAATTCATGCAGAATTGAAGACGAAGTCAAAAATGTTCTGCAGTTGCAAGAATAATCCTTTTAACTCTGGGCCAAATGAAAATGTTTGTCCGGTGTGTTTGGGTATGCCTGGAACATTGCCAGTTTTAAATAAAAAAGCTATTGAGGATACGATACTTACAGGATTAGCTTTAAATTGTAAGGTTAACGAATTTACTAAATGGGATAGGAAAAATTATTTTTATCCCGATATTCCGAAAGGATACCAAATTTCTCAATACGATTTGCCTCTTGTGTATGATGGATATTTGGAAATAGCTAATAGCGAACAGCAAACAGCTAACAGCAAACAGCTAACAGCGAATAGCAGAAAAATAGGTATAACTAGGATACATTTGGAAGAAGATACGGGAACTAGTAAACATCCAGAGGGAAGAGAAGATGTTGATTATTCGCTTTTAGATTTTAACCGTGCCGGGGTCCCACTTATGGAACTTGTAACAGAACCAGATATTAGATCAGCATCTGAAGCTAAAGAATTTTGTAAAAATTATCAGCAAATTTTAAGGACTTTGGGCGTGGCTGATGCAGATATGGAAAAAGGACAGATGAGATGCGAGGCCAATATTTCGGTACGAAATATTATAAACTCGAAATCAGAAATACGAAATCCGAAACAAATCCAAAATCCAAAATCTAAATATCAAAACTTGGGAACTAAGGTAGAGGTAAAGAATTTGAATTCGTTTAGATCGGTTGAAAAAGCGATCGAGTATGAGATTGAAAGACAAATCGAGGCACTAGAAAATGGCGACAAAATTGTGCAGGAAACTCGTGGATGGGATGAAAAGAAAAATCAAACTTATATAATGCGTAAAAAGGAAACCTCGGCTGATTACAGGTATTTTCCAGAACCAGATATACCGCCAGTAATAATTTTAGAAAATTCTAAATCCGAAACCCTAAATTCTAAACAAATTCTAAGCTTGAAATCTCAAACTCAAAACATTATAAATATTGATGAAATAAGGAAACAGTTGCCGGAGTTGCCGAAAGATAAAGTAGAAAGATATGTTAGAGATTACAAAATATCTAAATCAGATGCCGAGATTATTGCTAATAATCCAGCGATGAGAGAATATTTTGAAAAAATTTCAAAATCCAAATTTCAAATAACAAATAAAATCCAAATTTCAAATTACAAAATAATTGCAAATTGGATAGTTAATGAAATTCCCGATTTGTCAATTAAACCTGAACATTTGGCAGAATTGGTTAATTTAATTACAAGTGGGAAAATTTCTCAAAAAATTGCCAAAGATATTTTGCCAGAAATTAAAAAAGGTAAATCCCCAGAAAAAATTATTAAAGAAAAAGGGCTTGAGCAAGTATCAGATACTGGTGAGATTGATAAAATTGTTGAGAAAGTAATAAAAGAAAATCCAGATGCAGTTGAAAAAATTAAATCTGGTCAAATGGGTGTAATAGGATTTTTAGTCGGGCAAGTAATGAAAGAAAGTAAGGGTAAAGCTAATCCCAAAGTTGTAAATGAAATATTGAGGAGTAAAATATAATAAAAAGGAGTTTTTATGAATATTGAGAATAAAAGAGTGGATAATCAAGTGGAAGAAATAAATGAAATAGGTGAAAAAGAAATTAGTGAGTTTTTTTTGAATTTGAAAATACAATTTAATAAAGAAGAGAGTGGTTTTGACCAGATTATTGATTTTTCAGAAGAAGACATAAAGAAATTATTTTTTACCAGTTTGACCAAAGATATTTTTAGAAGATATTTAGATAAACCAGATTTGGTTAAAGAAAGATTTAAAGAAAATGTTGATCAATTTAATATTTCAGCAGATGAATGGAAACAAGCTGCCCTTAAACAACCACAATTATTTTACCAATCCCCAGAAACTTTAAATGCCAATATTAGTAGATCATCAGAACTTATGGGAATTGATAAAAACGACTTTGTAAAAGTTGCCCTTAAACAACCATCATTATTTTGCCAATTCCCAGAAACTTTAAATGCCAATATTAGTAGATCATCAGAACTTATGGGAATTGATAAAAACGACTTTGTAAAAGCTGCTCTTAAACAACCACAATTATTTTGCCAATTCCCAGAAACTTTAAATTCAAACATTACCAAATCATCAGAACTTATGGGAATTGATAAAAACGACTTTGTAAAAGCTGCTCTTAAACAACCACAATTATTTTGCCAATCACCAGAAACTTTATTCAGTAATTTTATAGCTATATTATTTGACAATGATGATATTAAAACCAGAAAATTTGTTTTAAAAAATCCAGTAGCGTTATGTTATTCTCAAGAAAGAGATTTTATCCATTATTTGGCAACTAAAATTACAAGTAGTAAAATATCTATAGGAAAAAATCCTCGGCAAATTATCAAAGATTATTATGGTAAACAACCCTACGGTGAATATTTGGAGATAAAACAATTTCCAATGATTGAAGAATATTTAACGAAAAAAATAGATAATAATGAATTATCAATAGATGAAGCTATAGAAATGACAAAAAACGAAAAACTATTTGGTCAATTTATGCTTCTAAGAGCCATTGAACATTTTGAAAGAGAAAGCAAAAAAGAAAGAAAATAAAAACCGGCAGAACTGGTATAACGAGATTCTTTAGTCGGACAGGTGATGCGAGAATCAAAAGGTAAAGCCAATCCAGGTGTAGTAAATCAAATTATTGGAAATAAGCTTGGATGAAAAGGTTAAGTCGCGCCTGCAACGCTATCGCGTTAGCGATGGCGGGAGGAGCAAATCCTAAACTAGTAATTAAATTATTAACAAGAAAATAAATTAAATTTGTACTATAATATAATTAAGTTTGTAATAAAGGGTAGGAATTATGACTAAAGAATTTGTTTTAAAATTTTCAACAATTATTACTGGTGCTTTCTCTTTTGTTGCAGCTCTTGCCTGGAATGAGACAGTCAAGGCTTTCATTCAAAAATATATAAGCCCTGGGTCAGAATTAAAATCATTATTTTATTATGCAGTTATAGTTACGATTATCGCAGTTGTTGTTTCGTATTATTTAAATAAAGCTGCGCAAGAATTTATTAAACAGCAGGAAAAATTAAGCAAAAAAGTTGATAAATTAGAAACTGAACTAGACGAGACTAAAACAAAAAATAAAAATTTAAAGGAGAAGCAAAAATGACAAAACCAAAAATCGAGTACTTAAACGATGAAAATGAAAATTCCTTGCAACCTAAAAATAAATCTAATAAATCTAGGAAAGGTGGTTGGTTTTTTGCAGGATTTTTGATATTAGCTCTGATTATGGGTGCGGTTGGCGGTGTAGCAAGCTTAGTTTTAGTATCGGAAAACAGTCAGTGGCGTGAAAAATTAGGGCTTCAGGACATGGCTATCAATACTACAAAGACAGAAAAACTTAAGCTTGAAGAGTCGTCGGCAATTATTGATGCTGTTAAAAAGGTTTCACCTGCAGTGGTATCAATTACTTCAACCCAGAATGTAACAGATATTTTTGGCAGGAGTTATGAATCCAGCGGTGCTGGAACTGGTTTTATTATCACTAATGATGGACTTATCATAACCAACAAACATGTGGTTAGTGATGAAAAAGCCACATATACTGTTTTTGATCATGATGGTAAAGAGTATGAAGCAAAAGTTTTAGCAACAGACCCGTACAATGATTTTGCTGTTATAAAAATTGATGCTACAGGTTTACCAGTAGTAGATTTGGGTGATTCAGATGATTTAAGTGTTGGGCAGTGGGTTATTGCAATTGGTAATGCCCTTGGCGAATTTGAGAACTCTGTGACAGTTGGTGTGGTTTCTGCAAAAGGTCGTCAGATACAAGCAACAGGGGGAGGTCAAGCAGAAAGACTAGAAGGTTTGATACAAACAGATGCAGCAGTTAACCCTGGTAATTCTGGTGGTCCATTAGTAAATTTAAAAGGTCAAGTAATTGGAATAAATACTGCAGTTGCAAATGCAGAAAATATAGGTTTTGCAATTCCAACTAATACTATTAAAAAAGCAATTGAATCAATAAAAAAGACAGGTGAAATAAAAAGGCCAATGCTTGGAATTAGATATTTACCAATTACAAAAGAATTAGCAGAGCTTAATGATTTAAAAGTTGATTATGGGGCACTTGTGTATCGAGGTGCCAACAGGGGTGAACTAGCAGTAATCCCAGGTTCTCCAGCAGCAAAAGCAGGTATTGAAGAAAATGACATAATTCTAAAAATTAACGATGAAAAAATTACTAGTAAAAAATCACTTGCCCAAATTTTACAGCAATACGAAATCGATGACGAAGTATCAATAACTTTATTGCGCGATGGAAATGAAAAAACAGTTAAAGTTAAATTAGGAGAAATGAAATAAGCCCACAAATACACGAATCATACAAATAATACGAAAAACAAAAGCACTAAAAATCACCCAAGAAATTGGGTGGTTTTTTTGTGTTTAGTCAATTATTTATAATATAATTAAAAATTATTCAGCTTTTTTTTAAAAAATTTATTAAACTGACACCTACGAGGTGTCAGTCAATGGTCAATATCTATAATAAAAAATTAATTTTTAGTATCTGTGTATTTGTTTAGTATTTTTTCAATTTGATTTTTTTTATCTTCTTCGGCTAAAGCATTAATGATTTTTTCAGGGTTACCTAAAAGTATTAGTTCAATTTGATTCCATGATTTTTTAATGCGGTGGTCTGTAATTCTATCTTGAGGAAAATTATAAGTTCTAATTTTTTCAGATCTATCGCCAGTTCCGATTTGTGATTTTCTTTCGTCTCCTAGAGTTTTTCTTTCTTTTTCTTTTTTTTCTTCTAAAAGTTTAGTTCTTAAAACATTCATAGCCTTAATTCTATTTTTAAGTTGACTTCTTTCATCTTGACAAGTAACAACTAAATTTGTTGGTAAATAAGTAATTCTGATTGCAGTTTCAACTTTATTTACATTTTGTCCACCACATCCACCAGAATGAAATTTGTCAATCTTTAGGTCTTTTGGATTAATTTCTAGGTCAACTTCTTCCGCTGTTGGTAATACAGCGACAGTTATGGTTGAAGTGTGAATTCTACCTTGTTTTTCTGTTTCAGGTACTCTTTGTACTCTATGTACTCCGGACTCATATCTTAGCAATTTATAAACATTAGTTCCTTTAATTTCAGCTGTAAGTGATTTAATGCCACCGATTGGTGATTTGTTTGTGTCTAAGACCGAAACTTTCCAATCGTTTTTTTCTGCGTATTTTACATACATTTTCCAGAGTTCCGAAGCAAAAAGCTCTGCTTCATCTCCTCCAGCAGCGGAGCGAATTTCAAGAATAACATTTTTGCTACTTTCTGTATTATCATTTATTAATTCCAAAGAAAGGCGATTGATTTCGTCTTGAGCCATTTTTTTTAATTCTTCGTCTGAAGAACTATTAATAATTTCTTGTGCTTGTTTAATTTGGCTTATAATATTTTTTTCAATTTCTTTTTGATAATTATTTTGATAATTCATAAGAGTAATTTTAGCATAAATTGGCTTAACTTGCAAGATTTTTGAATCTGTTGTATACTTATTGAAAATATAAGTAAAATAAGATAGAATAACAAGCAGAAAGTTTCTGTTTGTGAAATAGATAGTAAAAAATATTTATGAAAAAAAATATTCATCCAAAATATTACGAGCATAGTAAGGTTACCTGCATGTGTGGTAATAGCTTTGAAATTGGTTCAACCGTAGAAGAAATTCACCTTGATGTTTGTTCTGCTTGCCATCCTTTATATACTGGCGCTCATCGATTTGTTGATACTGCGGGTAGAGTTGATAAGTTTAAAGCAAAATTAGAAAAAGCTAAAAAAATGCAAAAAAACAATAAGAGTAAAAAATAATTTCACAAAGTATCTGATAAATTTATTTTTTAAATTATTTATCAAAATATTTTGTTGCTGAAAAATATGGAGAGTTATGCAATTACCTACAATTAAAGAAATGATACAAGCTGGTGCACATTTTGGTCATAAAAAAGATAAAACTAATCCAAAGGCCGCAAAAAAATATGGCTTTGGTATTAAAGATGGAATTTACATAATTGATCTTGATAAAACACAGGTTATGCTTAAGCAAGCTATGGATTATATTGCTCAATGTATCAAAAAAAATCAAACAATATTATTTATTGGGACAAAAAGACAAGCACAGGATAGTATAAAAAAAGTAGCAATGGAAAATGATGTTCCATATATCAATCATCGATGGCTAGGTGGCATGATAACAAACTTTGAAACAGTTAAGCTTGGAATCGAGAAGCTTAAAAAAATGGAAGCTCTAAAGGAAACAGATGAATATAAAGATATGACCAAGCAGGAAAGAGTAAAGTTTAATAAAAAAATTGAAAAATTACAATTAAATTTATCTGGTATTAAGAGTCTTAATAAAATTCCAGATGTTTTGTTTATTATTGATATTGATAAAGAAAAAGTTGCGGTTAAAGAGGCTAAAAATAATAATATTCCAGTTGTTGGAATTGCTGATATCAATACAGATCCTGATTTAGTAGATTATATTATTCCTGTTAATGATGATTCGAGACCAACAATTGAAATGATTATGGATATTGTTAGCCAAACAATAAAAAACGCAAAACAAGGAAAAAAATAAAAGGAGATATATGTCTATATCTAGTCAAGAGGTCCAAAAGCTTCGTTTAGAAACATCTATTGGTATTATGGATTGTAAAAAGGCCTTAACTGAGGCAAAAGGCGATTATAAAAAAGCTAAAGAGATTTTAAAAAAGAAAGGCGCTCTAAAAGCTTTAAAAAAAGCCGAAAGAGCTTCCAATCAAGGCATTGTTGCTAGTTATATTCATGGTAACGGTAAAATTGGTGTTATGATTGAACTTTCAACTGAGACAGATTTTGCCGCTAAAAATCCTTTGTTTTTGGATTTAGCGCATAATTTAGCAATGCAAATTGCTTCAATGGATCCTAAAAATGAAAGTGAATTATTAAAACAGGACTATATTAAAGATTCAGATTTATCCATCAAAGAGTTAATCGAAGAAAATATTTCTAAAATTGGTGAAAATATTAAAATTAAAAAATTTATTAGATACGAATTGGGCAAATAAATAATAATGATTCTAATGTTGCGAATATAAGTAACTAATATTACTAATTATTTGTATCATTAGTGTTAAATATTAGTATGATTAGAATCAATAATAAAAACTCAAAATCTAGATATAAACGCATTTTGCTTAAGCTTTCAGGGGAAAGTTTTTTAGGCAAAGGTAAAGAAAGTATAAATTTTGATTTTATAAAAAAGGTAGCAGGAGATATTAAAAAAATTAAAAACTTAGGTTATAATTTAGGTATTGTTGTGGGGGGAGGAAATATTATTAGGGGCAGAGATTCTAAAGAGTATTCAATTAATCAAGAAGATGTTGATAAAATGGGGATGATAGCAACTTTTATTAATGCTATATCTCTTTCTGCAATCCTAAACAAATTTAATATAAAAAATAAAGTACTAAATATTTTTGAAATGGGTATATATGGTGAAAGATATAATATTAAAGCTGCAAATAAATACTTTAAAGATGGTTTAGTTTTGATTTTCGCGGGCGGTACTGGTAAGGTTGGAGTAACTAACGATACAAATTCTGCTTTGCGTGCTAAAGAAACAAATTGCGATGTAATTTTAAAAGCAACTAATGTTGATGGAGTATACAATAAAGACCCGCGAAAGTATAAAAATGCAATTAAATATAATTCATTAACTTTTCAGGAAGCAATTGATCAGAAATTACAAGTTATGGATCAAAAAGCATTTGAAATTTGTAGAAAATCAAAAATTCCTATTGTTGTATTTAATTTACATAAAAAAGATAATTTAAAAAAAGCAATATTAGGAAAAGATATCGGCACTATGGTAGAATAAGTTTAGAGTAATAGTTTTTTTTTCAATTTATTTGGAGGTAATTATGTATCGTAATGCATTTAAAGAACTAAAACCAAAAATTGATGAAGTTTTGTTAAAACTTGCAGATGAATTTAAGCAAGTCAGAACCGGTAAAGCAAGTTCTTCTTTAGTGGAAGGAGTGCTAGTAGATTATTATGGAACTAAAACACCTTTAAAACAAATGGCTCAAATTAATACCCCGGATGCTGGCCATATTGTTATTGTTCCATGGGATAAAAATAGTTTATCTGATATTGAACTTGCTGTAAGAAATTCGAATTTGGGATTATCTCCTGTTAATGATGGAAAAAGTGTTCGAATTGGTTTACCTCCTATGACCGAAGAAAGAAGAAATGAATTAGTCAAATTTATTAAAAATTTAAGTGAAGAAGCGAGAGTTATTGCGCGTAATCTAAGAGCTGATACTTGGAATAAAGTTAAACAAATGCAGCAAAATTCAGAAATCACAGAAGATGATAAATACAGGGCAGAAGAGGAATTAAATAAAATTATCGATGATGCGAATCGAAAAATAGAAGAATTATTTGATAAGAAAAAAGATGAGATAATGAGTATATAATATTAGCTAATAACTCAAAGTTTAAAAGTAATAACCATAACTAAAAAACTCAAAATATATAACCAAGATATTATTTAAAATTTATTGTTATGAGATATTAATTATTCGTTATAAGATTGATTTATTATGTTGTTTTTAACTATCATTTTATTTTTATTAATTTTATCAATTTTAGTACTTGTCCACGAGTTTGGGCATTTTTATGTTGCTAAAAAAAATGGTGTTTTTGTTGAAGAATTCGGACTTGGATATCCACCTAGAATTTGTGGTTGGTATAAAAGCTCAAAAACAAATAGATATCGTTTTTTTTGGCGCGACAATCATTTGAAAAGAGAAGATGTGTCAGATACAATATATTCATTAAATTTTATTCCTTTAGGGGGTTTTTGCAAAATGTTAGGAGAAGATGAGCAGATTAGATCTAAAAAATCTTTTTCAGAAAAATCTCCTTGGATAAGATTTAAAATAATCATTGCTGGTGTAACGCTAAATTTTTTGCTTGCGTGGATTTTATTTAGTTTGTGGCTTTATTTAGTACCTGCATATATTGATAATAATGTAGTTGTAATTAGTGTAGTTGCGGATTCAAAAGCCCAAGAAATTGGAATTAAACAAAATGATTTTATCTCAAAAATTAACAATGAAGAGCTTAAAGACAGCAATGATCTTATTGAATTTACTAAAGAAAATAAGGGGCAAGAAGTGGCAATTACTATTAAAAGATATAATGAAGAAAAAGAAATTGTGACTACTTTGCCTGATAAAGACCAGCCACTTGGTGTTTCTTTGGCTGATACTGGTGGAGAAGTGCAAAAATATCCTTGGTATTTAGTTCCTTTTGTTGCATTAGATGAAATGCTTTTAACTATTTGGATTAGTTTAACTTTTTTATGGCAATTAATATTATCTCTTTTTACTTCGGCAAGGGCCCCGTCCGAAGCTGTTTCTGGTCCGGTTGGTGTTTTTTCGTTTTTATACCAAATTATTGGTTTTGGTTGGTTGTATGTAATCAGATTTACAGCTTTAATTTCTTTGGCTTTGGCATTTTTTAATTTACTGCCGATTCCGGCTTTAGATGGTGGTCGATTAGCATTTATTATTCCTGAAATGATATTTAAGAAAAAAATCGTAGCAGAAAAAGTTGAAAACGCTATTCATGTAGGTGGTTTTTTTGTCTTGATTATTCTTTTAGTTTTAGTAACATACAATGATATTGTTAAGTTGGTTTTAAAATAAAATTTGAACTCTATAAAAAATATAAGTATAATTAATATATCCACGAATATACAAATATTACGGATAATGAAATAATTCGTAGGATTTGTAATAATTAGTGTAATAATATTTGGAAAACATCATAATGAAACTGTCAAAACTTTTTACTAAAACTAAAAAACAAATTTCTCAAGAAGAAAAATCTATCAATGCCCAACTTTTAGAGAGAGCTGGCTTTATCTCAAAGGAAATGGCAGGAGTTTATAATTATTTACCTCTTGGGCTTTTGATGCTAAAAAAAGTAGAAAATATCATCAGAGAAGAAATAAACGCAATTGGTGGACAAGAAGTTTTGATGCCGACTTTGACTTCCATTGAGAGCTACAAGATAACCAAAAGAGATAAAATTGATGTGCTTTTTAAAACCAAGCTTCATACTGGGAGTGAATTTGTGTTAAACCAATCTCATGAAGAAGTAGTGACTCCTTTAGTGCAAAGATATGCAAATTCATACAAAGATTTGCCGGTTTATGTCTATCAGATTCAAAATAAATTTCGAAATGAGCCAAGAGCCAAATCGGGACTTCTTCGAGGTAGGGAGTTTATCATGAAAGATCTTTATTCATTTCATCAAGATGAAAAAGATTTTAATGAATATTACGAAAAGGCAAAAGAAGTTTACAAAAAAATATTTAAACGACTTGGTTATGGAGATAAGACATACATTACCTATGCTTCTGGCGGGACATTTTCAAAGTATTCTCATGAATTTCAAACACTGTGTCAAACGGGTGAGGATGAAATATATCTTTGCGAAAAATGTAAAATTGCAGTGAATAAAGAAATTATTGATGAGCAAAACAAATGTCCTGAGTGTGGCAATGATAAGTTAGTGCAAAAAAAAGCAATTGAGGTGGGTAATATTTTTCCGCTTAAGACCAAATTTTCTGAATCGTTTAAGCTAACTTATAAAGATAAAGATGGAAAAGACAAACCAGTAATTATGGGTTGTTATGGAATAGGGTTGAGCAGGCAAATTGGTACAATTGTTGAGCTTTTTCATGATGAAGACGGGATGATTTTGCCAGAGTCGGTTGCCCCATTTAAATATCATATCGTTCAATTAACAAATAACAATAAACAATTAACAGAGATAATCAAAAACCTAGGAGAAGAAAATTGCTTGATCGATGACAGAGAGGTGTCTGCTGGGCAAAAATTTGCTGATGCTGACCTTATGGGAATGCCATATCGAGTAGTAATCAGCGCAAAAACACTAGAAAAAGATTCAGTGGAAATTAAAAAAAGAGATGAATATAAAAGTGAATTGCTGAAAATAGATAATTTAAAAAATTTCTAATTTCCAATAGAATGTTTAATTTCTAAATATTTAATTCATGATTTGTATATTAAATAATTGGTAATTTTGTTAGACATTGGTAATTGTAATTTTAGAAATTAAGTTTCGATGTATTGAGTATAATTTGAAAAAATCTATTAAAGGTTAAAGGAGGGAAATAACTATGAGAAAACCACTTATTATTGCAAATTGGAAGATGAATACTAATCTTTCGGAGGCAGAGATACTAGTTTCATATTATAAAAACGCAGTTAGAAATTTTAGCCATGTAGATATAGTGATTTGCTCCCCTTATACTTGGCTTATGCATTTAAAAGATAATCTATCAAGGGGAAAAACACATATTGCTTTAGGCGCACAAAATGTTTTTTATGAAAACAGTGGAGCTTATACGGGTGAAATAAGTCCTAGAATGCTTAAGGGGTTAGTAAGATATGTAATAGTCGGTCATTCGGAAAGAAGAAAATATTTTAATGAAGATATTACTGATATAGTAAAAAAAATTAATGCTCTTCTCGATGTAAATATTAGGCCTGTTATTTGTTTGGGTGAAAGTACGAAAATGCCACTTAAACACCCTGTTTGGGGGAGATCTGTAGCAGTTGATGGTAGAAATAATATTTTTAAAGAATTAGAATATATTTTAAAAAATATTAGAAAAAAAGATTATGAAGATTTAATTATTGCATATGAGCCAGTTTGGGCAATTGGTACTGGTGAGGCGGCAACAGGTGCTTATGCTGGTGCAGTTGCTTCTGGAATGAGAGAAAAAATTACACAATTGTCAAATAAAAAGATTGCCGACAGCACAAGGATTTTATATGGTGGAAGTGTGGATAGTAAGAATATTGCTGAATTTGTTAGACCTGAAATAGACGGAGTGTTGGTTGGTACATCAGCTTTAAAGGTAAGAGAATTTAGTAAAATTTGTGAAATAGCGAGTGAGGAGAAAAGAGCTTAGTAACTAGAGCTTAGTGACTAGAGTTTCGTAATTCGATGTCGGAGGGTAATGAAAAATAAAAGTCAGAAAATTAAGAGTTTTACAGATTTGCTTGCATGGCAAGAAGCACATTTATTAGTTTTAAAAATTTATTTATTTACTGGCAAATTTCCAAAAAGTGAACTGTTTGGAATCACTAGTCAGCTTCGAAAAGCAATAACTTTAGTAACAGCAAATATTGCAGAAGGTTTTGGTAGATATTTTTATAATGATAGGATAAAATTTTATATTCAAACTAGAGGATCAATATTAGAAGTTGAAAATTTTATAATAACTGCTAGGGATTTAAAATATTTGAAAACAAAAAATTTTGATGAATTGTGGCAACAGAGTGAAAAAGTTGCTAGCATTCTTAATGGATTAATAAATTCTACGAAAAAATTTATAAAATAATTTCGAGTATCGAATATCGAGGCTCGAATTACTGGAGATTAATAATATGAAAATTGCAATCAATGGATTCGGAAGAATAGGTAGGGCAGCTTTTAAAATAGCTCTTAAAAAAGGATTAGAAGTTGTGGGAATAAATGATTTGACTGATACAGAAACATTGGCTTATCTTATTAAACACGATACTGTTTATGGGATTTATAATAAATCGATTGATTTTGACGAGGAAAATTTAATGGTTGGTGATAAAAAATATAGAGTATATTCACAAAAAGATCCAGCCAACTTGCCATGGAGAGACTTAGAAGTGGATGTTGTCTTGGAATGTACAGGTGTTTTTCGTGATAAAGAAAGTTGTCAAAAGCACCTTGATGCAGGAGCTAAAAAAGTAATTATTTCTGCCCCGTCTAAATCAGGAGATATTAAAACATTTGTTCCAGGGGTGAATGAAAACCAGTATCAAGGTGAGGATATTATTGATATGGCTTCTTGTACAACTAACTGTATCGCACCAGTGGTAAAAATTATGCATCAAAAGTTTGGTGTTAAAAAAGCCATTATGAGTACAATTCATGCCTATACTGCAGATCAAAATTTGGTAGATGGACCGCATAAAGATTTGCGCCGAGCACGAACCGCTGGGCAAAATATTATCCCAACCTCTACTGGTGCTGCTAAAGCTACGACAAAAACTATTCCAGATTTACAAGGTAAATTTGATGGTATGGCTATGAGAGTACCAGTTGCTTGTGGGTCGCTTGCTGATATTACATTTTTATTAGAAAAAAGTGTGACGAAAGAAGAGATAAATCAAGCAATTCAAGAAGAGTCGGAAAAACCAGAAATGAAAAATGTGATTGTCGGGATATTAGATAAGATGGTTTCATCTGATATTATTGGTAATAGTTTTTCATCTGTAGTAGATTTACATTTAACTCAAGTAGTAGATGGTGATTTGGTAAAGATTATTGCTTGGTATGACAATGAGTGGGGTTATGCTACAAGATTAGTGGAGATGTGCGAGAAAATTATTAAATCAAATAACTAAAAACTAATTTATGAAATATATTAGAGAAGCAAATCTAAAAAACAAAAAAGTTCTTTTGCGGGTTGATTTTAATGTACCCATGGATTCAAAAAGAAATATTTTGGATGATGCTAGGATTAAAGCAACACTTCCCACAATAAAATATCTACAAAATTCTAAAGCTAAAAAAATTTATATTGTTTCTCATTTGGGCGAGCCAATAATTATGAGAAAAGAGAAAATTGATAAGATAATTTTGGGTAATAAAAATCTTGTTTTAAAACCTATAGTTGAAAATTTGGCAAAGTGGTTGAAAATTCAAAAAAAACATATCAAATTAATTAATATCAAAGATTCACCTTTGCCTGGTTATGAGTTATCAGATCAAATCACTGTTTTAGAGAATATAAGATTTTTAAGTGGTGAAAAGAAAAATGACAAAGAAACAGCAAGAAGTTTATCATTATTAGCTGACATTTTTGTTAACGATGCTTTTGGTGTTTTGCATCGTACGCATGCTTCAGTGTGTGAAATAACAAATTTTTTACCAAGTTATGCTGGATTGTTGGTTGAAAAAGAATTCTCTGTTTTAGAGAAAATAATTAATAATCCTGCTCGCCCACTAGTTATGATATTGGGCGGAGCGAAAATTAAAGATAAAATGTTAATTATTAAAAAAATGTCCAAGAAAGCTGATTTTTTCTTGCTTGGTGGGGTTATGGCAAATACTTTTTTAGCAACTAGAAATATCAATGTAAAACAGTCTTTGGTTGAAAAAGAGCGTTTAGATTTGGCAAGAGAGCTTATGAATAAAAGTGCTCGAAAAATTATTTTACCAACAGGGCTAGTTTGGTATAAAAATAAGATATTGGATATAGATCAGAATACAGTTAATCAATTTGCAAGATATATAAAAAAAGCAAAGACGATTTTTTTTAATGGAACAATGGGGTTTACTACTAAAGATAGATTTAGAAAAGGAACTTTAGAAATTTTGAAGATAATCATTCAAAACAAAAGCGCCCAAACAATAATTTGTGGAGGAGATACTATTGCAGAAGTAAATAGGCAAGATTTACAAGATAAATTTTTCTATATTTCTACAGGAGGAGGTGTTACGCTTAACTATTTAGCTGGAGAAAAATTACCGGGATTAGAGGCGCTTAATCATCCAAAGGATGATTAACAAATACGAAATTCGAAGCTCGAAATCCGAAATAATATCAAATATTCAAAATTCAAATAACCAAAAAAAATTTGTTTAGAAAATTTGAGAATTATAATTTTAAATTTGTTTCGGGTTTCGAAATTAGATATTTGAATTTACAAACGGAGTGAATATGTACGATATTGTAACAATTGGAGATGTTTTTGAAGATGTTTTTTTGCGTCCTAAAGACACCTATTTTAAAAATTCACAAATTCGAGTTTTTAAAGATAAACTTTGTTTAGAGCACGGAGCAAAAATACTTGTAGAAGAAATAGATTTTGATTTGGGTGGGTCTGCTTGCAATGTCGCAGTTGGTCTTAAAAAATTTGGATATAATACCGCATTAATTTCTGCATTAGGTAATGACGAAAGGGGACAAAGAATTAAAAATAAACTGTACTTAACTGGAATAGATACAAAATATATTAAGCAATTTTCTAAAATTAATTCAAATTTTTCATCGATTATTGTTTACAAAAAAGAAAGAACAGTATTGCTTTATAGAGGATTAAAAGATTATTCACAGCTTAAAATTCCTAAAAATCTTTCTACTCGTTGGGTATATTTAGGTCCTGTTTCAGAAGAATTTTCAGAAAATTATAAGTATCTTATTAATTTAGCCGCTGAAAAAAATATAAATATTGCGATTAACCCAGGTCATAGACAAATATTAAAAGAAAAACAAAAACTTAAAAATTTAATTAGAGTTTGCAAAATTTTAATATTAAATAAAAAAGAAGCTTTGGATTTAACTGGATTACCTCCATTTACATCTATTAAAAAAATTTTATCAACTCTTAAGATTTACGGTTCTGATATTGTTGCTCTTACAGATGGTAGAAATGGAGCTTTTATTACTGATGGAGAAAAATTTATAGGATGTGATATATTGCCAACAGAAAGTATTGATCCTACTGGTGCAGGTGATGCATTTTCTTCTGGTTTTATTGCTTCATATATTAAAGCAGGGGATTTATCTAAAGCACTAAATTTTGGGATAATCAATAGTGGCATAGTCACAGAAGATTATGGTGCTCAAAGAAATCTTCAAACAGAATCACAGGTGAGAAGATTAATTTCTAAATTACCAAATATTTACAATTTATAATTTTTTTTGTATATTAAGGTGTCGTAATAGTATGTGTAATATGGCTAATATGTAAATCACTATTTGCGAAGATTTGAGATAATAATATGAAAAGACACCTGGCAATATTTATTGGAAACGCAATTGAAAAAATTCTACAAGGTGAAAAAGCAGTAGAAGCGAGATTTTCGATTAGTAAAATTTTGCCATATGAAAGTATAATGAAAGAGGATGAAATTTACCTTAAGCAGTCAGGTGGTTTAGTGCTTGGTAAAGTAAAAGTAGATAATGTTCTTTATTATGAAGGTCTTAATGCTGAAGTAATCGGTAAACTTAGGCGTGAATATCAGAATGATTTATTGGTTGATAATAAATTTTGGCAAGATCATGCAAATTCTAAGTATGCAACAATTATTTTTTTAAAAGATCCTAAAAAGTTTATTGCACCACTTAGAATTACAAAACACGATAGGCGTTCTTGGATGATTATCCAGTAATCTATTTAGCAATCAGTTCTTTAAAATTTATTATGAAGGAGGCGGTGAGTTTGCAAAGTTTGGTAGCTAATAGGGATGAGATTTTATGTGTTATGCCATATGGTGAGGATTTTTGTTTTTTGGATAGAATCTTATCTATGGAAGAAGATGATAATGGAATAAAAATAGTTGCTGAATATGATGTTCGGCAAGAAGACTGTAAAGGCCATTTTAACAAAATTGCAATTTTTCCAGGAGTAAAAATTCAGGAAGCGATTGCACAGACTGGAGTGTTTTGGTTAAGAAGACAAGAAAAATATAAAGATTATATCGCAATGTTCACAGGTAAATTTGAAGGAGCGTATCATGACCAGAGTCGGCCACTTTTTCCAGGTGATACTTTACAACTTCATTTTCTTGTACTAAATTTTGACGAAATGAGGAAAGGTCAAGCTACAGGATTAGCTAGAATCGATGAAATGCCGATTATGGTTTTTGATTTTTCCTTTACGATTATAAAAGAAGGAGTATTAAAAAAGATGGCAGGTAAAGTAAAAAAATAAAAAGAGAACATATTATAATTTGTTGCCCTTTTCTTTTTGGCAAATTTTTGTTATGATTACCACGATATTAATCAAAGTATTTATTAATAGGAGATTTATGGAAGCTAAAATCGAAAAACTACCAGATTCAAAAGTTAAAATAACTATTATTGTTGAGGCAAAAAAAATTGAAGGATATTTCCAAGAAGCTTTGGAAAAATTAAATAATCAAGTTGAAATTAAAGGTTTCAGAAAGGGTAAAGCTCCTAAAATGATGATTTTAGATAAAGTGGGGCAAGCCAGATACAATTCTGAAGCTCTAAATTTAGCAATGCCTAAGTTTTATATTGAAGCACTTAAATCAAATAATATTATTCCAATTTCTCAACCAGCAATTTCTGTAGATCAGTTTGCAGAGGGTAAAGATTTTAAGTTCACTGCTGAAGTTGATATATTGCCTAAGGTTGAACTAGGGGATTATAAGAAAATAAAAATTAAATACCAAAAACCAAAGATTGAAGCCAAACCAGAAGAAGTGGAAAAAGTGTTAAAACGACTTCAATACCAGGCAGCAAAGTATTTGGATAAAAGTGGTGGTGCAGAACAAGGTGATAGAATTGAAATTGAGTTTGAAGGTAAAATAAAAAGAGTAAAAAGCGACAAACATTCATCAAAAAATTTTCCTTTAGTTTTAGGTGAAAAAATAATGATGCCTGGGTTTGAAGAAAAACTTTTAGGAATGAAAAAAGGAGAAGAAAAAGAATTTAAGCTAAATGTTAAAGGTGATGATGTAGATTTTCTAGTTAAAATGTTAGATATTAAAAAAGTGCAATTGCCTAAAATTGATGATCAATTTGTTAGCAAGTTTGGTAGAAAATCAGTTTTAGACTTAAAAAATGCAATCGCTCAAGGTATCATTCAAGAAAAGGAAATGAAAGACAAACAAGATTTAGAGATAAAATTATTTGATGAACTTTTAAAAGTTGCTAAAATGGAAGTTCCGCAAAGTTTGGTTGATCAGGAAATATCAAGAAAGATTCAATCTTTACAAGCTCAAATGGGGCCAGGTTTTCCAGAAATATTGAAAAAAAGCAATAAAACGATTACTGACATTCAAAAAGATATGAGGCCATCTGCAGAAAGATCAGTTAAAATCGGCTTAATATTAGGCGAAGTTTCAAAAGATTTAAATTTAATTGATAAAAAACCTAAGACACAACAAGAACAACAAGAAATTATTAAAAAAACTATAGACCAACTTATTGAGATTATAGTTAAATAATACAAAAATACAATAACTAAAAAACTTAAGAACAAATATGAGATTGTTAAAATGAGTGAAATCAAAAATCAAATTTTAATTCCAACTGTAATTGAAAAATCACAGTTTGGAGAGCGGGCTTACGATATATATTCTCGTTTGCTTAAAGATAGGATCATTTTTATTGGTGGTGCAATTGATGATCACTTGGCCAATATTATTATGGCTCAGCTTTTGTTTTTAGAGTCAGAGGATAATAAAGAAGATATTAATTTATATATTAACTCCCCTGGAGGTTCGGTTACTGCAGGACTTGCGATTTATGATACTATGCAATATATTAAGCCAGATGTTTCGACTACATGCATTGGAATGGCAGCTAGCATGGGAGCATTTTTATTAGCGGGAGGTCAAAAAAATAAAAGATATATTTTGCCAAATGCTAAAGTATTATTGCATCAGGTTATGGGTGGTATGGAAGGACAAGCATCGGATATAAAAATTCAAGCTGAAGAAATTTTAAGAGTAAAAGAGCAAATTAATAAAATATTATCGGAACACACAGGACAATCATTAAAAAAAATTGAACACGATTCTGATAGAGATTTTTACATGAATGCAGATGAAGCTAAAAAATATGGAGTAGTAGATAAGGTTATTAAAAAGTAAAATCATCCCGCCAATCTTTTTGTCGCTAATTATCACGAATAATTTGCAATGATTGGAGAAATTGGAAATTCACAAGATACTTGACAATTTTTTATTCATCGTATATGCTTAAAATACTGAGAAAGGTGGGTGAAAGAATTTATATTTATTATATATATTAAAAACTAGAGAATAAATATTTCAAGGATAGAAAAAAACCGTTAGAACTTATCCTTGGCGGTTTTTTTGTGTCCTTTGAAAATTTAATAAACCACATATCGCTAAATTTGACTTTTTAGCGGTTGTAAGAATTTTCGAGTAAGATCTCGAAAAAAAATAATAAAATCTTGTCAGTTTTTATTTTTGAGCTATAAACTCTAAAATTTTTTGAAGAGTTTGATCCTGGCTCAGGATGAACGCTGGCGGCGTGCCTAACACATGCAAGTCGAGAGGGTTAGACCCTCGGCAAACGGGTGAGTAACACGTAGGAATCTGCGTCTGACACGGGGATAACCCACCGAAAGGTGGGATAATACCCGATGGTCTCCGCTTCGTGCGGAGTAAAGATTTATCGGTCAGACAGGAGCCTGCGTCCTATCAGCTAGTTGGTAAGGTAATGGCTTACCAAGGCGATGACGGGTAGCTGGATCGAGAGGTTGATCAGCCACAATGGGACTGAGACACGGCCCATACTCCTACGGGAGGCAGCAGTTGGGAATATTGCACAATGGGGGAAACCCTGATGCAGCGACGCCGCGTGCACGAAGAAGCCTTTCGGGGTGTAAAGTGCTTTTTTCTGGGACGATTATGACAGTACCAGAAGAATAAGGACCTGCTAATTACGTGCCAGCAGCAGCGGTAATACGTAAGGTTCAAGTGTTATCCGGAATTATTGGGCGTAAAGCGTTCGTAGGTGGATTTGTAAGTTAAATTTGAAATGTCCAGGCTTAACTTGGAATTTGGATTTAATACTGTAAATCTAGAGTATAGTTGGGGTAAGTGGAACTCTCGGTGTAGCAGTGAAATGCGTTGATATCGAGAGGAACACCAATGGCGAAGGCAGCTTACTAGGCTATTACTGACGCTCAGGAACGAAGGCGTGGGGAGCGAAAGGGATTAGATACCCCTGTAGTCCACGCAGTAAACGATGGATACTAGGTATTTGAAGCATCGACCCTTTTAGTACCGAAGCTAACGCGTTAAGTATCCCGCCTGGGGAGTACGGCCGCAAGGCTAAAACTCAAAGGAATTGACGGGGGCTCGCACAAGCGGTGGAGCATGTGGTTTAATTCGACAATAAGCGAAAAACCTCACCAGGACTTGACATCTCTGGAATCCCGGCGAAAGTCGGGAGTGCCTTCGGGAACCAGATGACAGGTGCTGCATGGTTGTCGTCAGCTCGTGTCGTGAGATGTACCCTTAAGTGGGCTAACGAGCGAAACCCTTACCCTGTGTTATATATGTCACGGGGGACTGCCTCGGTTAACGGGGAGGAAGGTGGGGATGACGTCAAATCAGCATGGCTCTTACGTTCTGGGCTACACACGTGCTACAATGGTTGCTACAAAAGGTTTGCCAAACCGTAAGGTGGAGCTAATCCTATAAAAGCAACCCAAGTTCGGATTGAAGGCTGAAATTCGCCTTCATGAAGCTGGAATCGCTAGTAACTGTAAATCAGCATGTTACAGTGAATACGTTCTCGAGCCTTGTACACACCGCCCGTCACGTGAGCCGAGTCGGCAATACCCGAACCTCGCACTTTGTTCACAAGCGAACAAAGAAATAAGAAGTAAGAAATTCGAAATGCGAAACAAATTCAAATGTTCAAAACTTGTTTATTTATTATAAAAATTGTTTTAAATTTCGATATTAGAACTTCAAGTTTTCTTTATGCTTGTGTATAAAGTGCGGGGGACGGTAGGGTCGGTAAGGAGCACGAAGTCGTAACAAGGTATCCGTTGGGGAATCAGCGGATGGATCACCTCCTTTCTAACGGAATGTTAGATTAAATCTTTGATATTTATATTAAAGAAGGTCGTTTATCACTTATGTGATAAATTCTTACAACCGCCAAGAAGTTAAATTCATATTATAAAAACTGCTTTTTAAAAGGCAGTTTTTATTTAATTAATAAAATAAATATGTTATAATTTTGTTATAAGTATTTATTTATGGAGGTTGGTTTGATAAGTGTTGTGGATTTGTTTTATTGGTGGTACGCAAAATCGATACAAAAAATTTATGTTTTTTGTATTGGTACAATAAAATATATTTATCATTTTTTTTCGATTCCTTATCTTATTCAAACGCTATTTGCTCCATGGAAAAGGGATATTAGTAGCCCAGTTAACCCAAATATTCAACAAATGTTCCAAGCATTTATTGATAATTTGATCGCAAGGTTTGTGGGTTTTATTGTCCGAATCATGACAATTTTTGCTGGTTTATTTATACTGATATCCGTTTTTGTTCTACTTGTTCTATTAATTTTAATTTGGACACTATTTCCTGTTTTAATAGTTATATTTTTTATTAACGGTTTATATATTGGGTTTAAATAAATTATGCAAAATAATATGAAAATTGATTTTTTAAGTTCTGATACATACAAAACAGCACAGGTAAAAAAATCTATTGATAGCAGTTTGGTAAAATACCTGCGTTATATTTTGTATTTGCTTGGATTTTTTATTGTTGTAATTTTAATCATTAATTTGTTGATAGATCTTAATATGGCAAATTGGATTAATAGCATAATGAATATTTTTGTATCAGTAGTTTTGTTTATTTTAATGATTGATATTTATATCAGTTTCCATAAAGATGATAAACTCAAGGTTAAGCTTTCAGATGCAATAAATTTGCAAGATGATAAAATCAATTTGGCAGAATATTTAGATACAGATGATATTGGTGAGATTTTGTGTAATGCAATAGAAATTGCAAAGAAAAATAAAGTTAACTTAGTAGATCCATTAATAATTTTGCTAGCTTTTCAAAAATCTTCGTTTGGAAGTCAGATGATGTTAAGATGTAGTTTATTTTTTAATAATGAATCAGAAAAAAAACTAATAGATATTGCCAAAAAAGAAGCAGAAGCTCAAAATCAAAAAAAATTAGTTTTCTCAGAAGCATCAAATCGTATACTAATAGATTCTTTGCAAAATGCAAATATTCGTAAGGAAAATTTCGCTGATCTCGGAGATTTGTTTTTGTCTTTAACGCAAAATGTTCAGGTTAACAAAGCTTTTGAAGAAAAAGGTTTAAAAAAAGAAGACATTCAAAATATTGTGATTTGGTATCGGAGAATGATCGCAAATTCAAAAACTAATTATTTTTGGCAAAAAAAATATTATGGTGGAGGCATAGGGCAAGAGTGGGCATCTGGCTATACTCCAGTTCTAAATTATTTTTCCAAAAATATCTCCGAGTATTTATTGGATGCTAAATTACAGGCTATTGCGACAGGCCACAAGCCAGTAATAGATAGAATACAAGAAGTGTTGGTAAAATCTGGACAAAATAATGTGATGCTTCTTGGAGAGGAAGGTGTTGGGAAAAGGACATTGGTTAATGCTTTTGCTCAAAAAGTTATTAGAGGTCAGGTTTTGCCGTTTTTAAGATACAAGCATGTTATCGAGCTTGATACTGGTCAGCTTTTAGCTGGCGCAAATGAAGCAGAATTGCAACAAAGATTTATTAGAATTTTAGGAGAAACTCAAAATGCTGGTAATATAATTTTATTTGTTAATAATTTTGATAATTTAGTTAACCCAGAAGTTGAGCAGGTTGGTACTATTGATGCTTCTCAGTTTTTGATACCTTATCTAAAATCAGATAGGTTGCAGATAATTGCAACTGCAAATTACGACAGCTGGCATAGAAAAATTGAAGTAAACCAAACTATTGCAAATTCTTTTACAAAAATTAATGTTATAGAACCAAATAATGCAGAAATGTTGCCAGTACTTCAAGATGCAGTTGGTGAGTTTGAATACAAGAATAAAGTTTTTTTCACATACAATGCTTTAAAGTCTGTCATTGCTCTTGCCGATAGATATGTTCACGACGAAGTATTTCCTCAAAAAGCTATTGATTTGGTTCAGGCGATTTCAGTTAAGTTTGCCTCTCTGGGTCAATTAAAGATAATCAACGATGATGATGTTCAGCAATATATTGCCGATAGGTTTAAAGTACCAGCTAAAGAAGCAAGTGAAAAAGAAAAAGAAAAACTACTTAATCTAGAGTCAGAATTACATAAAAGGTTAATAGATCAGCAGGAAGCAGTGAATTTAATTGCAAATTCATTGCGTCGTGCTCGAGCGGGATTATCCAAAAAAAATAAGCCAATCGGATCCTTTTTATTTGTCGGTCCTACTGGAGTTGGTAAGACAGAAACAGCAAAAGCTTTGGCTGATATATATTTTGGCTCAGAAAAAAATATGATCAGGTTTGATATGAGTGAATTCCAGGAAATTAGTTCAATATCCCGATTAATTGGTTCTGGTGTTGGTAAGCAAAAAGAACAAGGTTTGTTGTCTGTTGCGATAAGAGAAAATCCATATACTGTTTTGCTTTTTGATGAAATTGAAAAGGCGCATCCGAATATTTTAAATCTATTTTTACAGATGCTCGACGAAGGTACTTTAACTGATGCTACAGGTAGAAAATTGAATTTTACAAATGCAATTATTATTTGTACTTCGAACGCAGGAGCAGAACAAATTAGACAATATTTAAAAACCGATAAACCGCTTGATAAATTAAGTTCGATAATACTTGATTATCTGCAGAAAGAAAATTTGTTTAGACCCGAGTTTCTAAATCGTTTTGATTCTGTTGTTTGCTATAAACCATTGTCTCAAGATGATATATTAGAAGTAGCAAAATTGATGCTTAAAAAATTGCAAGGCAAGTTAAAAGAAAAGGATATTGCTTTGGAATTTACTCCAAATGCAATTTTAAAGTTGGCTAAACTTGGTTATGAGCCAACTTTAGGTGCAAGACCAATGGCTCGTGTTATCCAGGATAAAGTTGAAAATATGTTAGCAACAAAAATGCTAGAAGGCTCAATTAAAAATAAACAAAAAGTTTTAATAGATGAAAAAGATATAAAATAATAATTTTGTGTCTTTTTATAATTATCAATTCTTAATTATTGATTAAATAATTATTATTTGTTACTATATGATAGATTTTGATTACAAGTGCACATAGTTTTTAATTACGCTAAAGCTTCAGCTGACAGGCAGTTAAAACTAGCTTTACTATTTGCTCTTATGATTTTGTGATTTAAAATTTGTTATTTGAGATTTTATTTATAAGGGCATGTAGCTCAGCTGGTTAGAGCACTTCACTGATAATGAAGAGGTCAGAGGTTCAAGTCCTCTCATGCCCACCATTTAGTTCAAGAAGGACTTGAACCACGAAAGGGGTCGGGAAAACATTTGTTTTCCCGTCAGAGGAATATACTAAAAACCGAGGGTTTTTAGAGAGCAAAGCGATGTGAAAGTCCTCTCATGCCCACCATGCTCGAACTGAAAGTTCGAGAATTAACAAAAAACAAAATTACAAATTCCAAATGCCAAATTTAAAATAAATATCAAACTCAACTAAATTCCAAATCCTAAAATTTTTGAAAATTGAATATTGATAATTATTTGGTTATTGTTGCTTGTAGTTTGAAATTTACTGTCTTTGGCAGTTAAGTGCCCGTAGCTTAGCTGTCCCGTCTCGGCAGGCCGAGCCGAAGCCTGACGGATAGAGCACATTTTTATATGAATTTTACACTTTATATTTTAAAAAGTATTAATTATAATCATTATTATATCGGTCAAACAAAAAATATTAAAGATAGATTAAAATTACATAATCTTGGTAAAGTAAAATCAACAAAAAGATTTAAACCATGGAAATTAGTTTATAAAGAAGAATTCAATAGTAGAGAAGTTGTGGTTAAAAGAGAGAAGTATTTGAAAAGTCATTCAGGTAGGAAAATGGCTTAAAAATAAATTTATGGGCCCGTAGCTTAGCTGGTAGAGCACCACATTTGCAATGTGGGGGTCAGGAGTTCGAATCTCCTCGGGTCCACCAAAATATCCTTTTTTGGATATTTTTATTTTGTGCTATAATTGTTAAGAGTAAATTATAAGTTAGAATATTCATTATGCTTTTAACACCTCACGCACTAGTAGGTGCGTCAATCGGCGCATCAACTGAAAATATACCATTAATAATTATTTTAGGAATTGCTTCACATTACTTTCTTGATGCAATTCCGCATTTTGATTGGGGAACTTGGCATAATTATGAACCGAATTTCAAATTAGAAAAAAAAGATTATACCTTGCTTAGTGTTGATGTTATTGTGCTGATGATTTTATTATTTTGGATTTGGACAAAATGGAGTTATAATATTTATATAGGAGTTGGAATTTTTAGTGCTGTGTTGATCGATTTAATTGATAATGTTCCTTTTTGGAAGCATTATCTTAGAAAAACAAGCATAGGAAAAATTATCCACAATATTCATACCAAAGTACATTTTTATATAAAACCAAAATATTGGTTTTGGGGTGTTTTAACTCAATTTACAGTTATAATTCTGTGTTTGTATTATTTGATGCTTAGATAATTATTGTATTTAAAAAATTTACAAAAAAGATAATTAGATTTTTAGGAGATACATGTTTTTAAAAAGATTTTTGCTATTGGTTTTATTTTTTGGGGCAGGAATTTTTATTGTTTATTATCGTGAAAAGATTGTTAGAGTTTTTGGAAAAAATAGCGTAGCTGAAAAATATCTCGGGGCAGGTGGAACATATAATATGTGGGTTTTAATTGGTATGATTGTAATGCTTGTAGGACTTTTAATTTTACTTGGTAAATTGAGTTTTATGGGCTTTTAATTTTTTGTTAAAATATTTTTTACATAATTGAATTGGGAGGGTAGTGAATAATAAATTAAAAAACAAATTTCTAGCAATAATTTTTGTTTTATTAACACCGGTTATTGTTTTAGCAAATAGTTCAGAAAACTATCAAAGCACGGAAATAATTAATTATGGTGGTAATTTTTCAAGCTCAGAAAATTACCAATTAGTTGATAATGTTGGTAACTCCGATGTATTTTGGGGACAAGATCCAAGTTCAGAACCAGACATTACACCGCAACCAAAAACTACTGAAAGTCCAATAAAACCATTATCCTCACCCACAGCAGATTATAAAGAAGATCTAGAGATTGTTTCTTTGCAAGATCAAACAATAGTTGAAAGAATTGCTGGTTTTTTTAATTCAATCGCTGAAAATCCATTTGTTCAGGCAATTAAAACACCTTTGACAGTAGCTGTTGCTGCTTTGACACTGTGGGCGAGCTTGGTACCTATGATTATGAATTTGCCTATGGCTTCTCCTTTTGCAAATTTATTTGCTTGGTTTTTAGCGATTTTTAAAAAGAAAAAAAAGCCATGGGGTAGAGTTTATGATTCAGAAACAGGGGTTGGTATTCCTTTAGTTGCTGTTAGATTATTTGATAAAGACTACAATCGACTTGTCAAAACTGAAATGACTGACAACGAAGGTAGATTTGGATTTTTAGTTAATTCGGGAAAATATTATATTAAAGTATTAAAAAAAGATTTTGTTTTTCCATCAAAAGTTATTCATAAAGATTATCACGGACAAGCACTTGAAGTTAAAAAAGAACAAGCAATTTTAGTCGATATTCCACTAGATTCTAATATTGATAAATTGTCATATAAATTAAATGTTTTAACTAAAGTAACAAATTTTTTAGAATTTTTTAGAATTCCTTTGCTTGTAGTGGGTACATTTATAGCGATAGCGTTTATGGTTACATATTTCAGGGTTATTGATATAATTGTTTTGGTTGTTTACATCTTGCTTTGGATTTGGGAAATTTATGCATTGCTTAGTAAATCAAAAACATTCGGAAAGGTTTTTGATTCAGAGACTAGAGAATCTATAAATTTAGCAATTGTTAGAGTATTTAATTCAATGAGTAATAAATTAGTATCTACAAAAGTTAGTGATAGTAGTGGCAGGTTCAGATTCCTGGTAGATAAAGGCGATTATTATTTAACTAGTAAGAAACAAAATTATAAAAAATTTCAAAGTCAGCCAATTATTGTTGTTAATAAAAAAGTTATAGTTGATGATATTAAATTAGAATTAGAGAAACCAACAAACCGAATTATGGTGTCGAGCGAAGATAGTTATAAGCAAAAATCAGAACCGACATTGTTAGATATCGCGAACGCTTGACAAAAAAAATGGCTTTGTTATAATCATTTTTGGAGATAAAAAATGCAAAAGAAATCACAATTAGGAGAGGAGGTAGTGGCATAACTTATTTGCTAAAGTTTGTAGCATTCGATTATTTGCCGCTAATCTTAAGCGGATTTTTTTTACAAATTAGTATTTTGTTAATAATAACTAATGAGAAATTAGTTAATAATAATAAAATAGTAATAAAAACTGTTTTTGTAAATTGAAAATTACATAAACCAACAAAAATATAATGTGTAAACACCACTATTTATCTTTAAAACATAAATAGAGGAAATTTAGTATTTTTGTGGTTATCTCGATCAACCAAAAATAAACTTATCAAACATAAGAGCATATAGAGGATGCCTTGGTGGATAAAGCCGAAGAAGGACGTATTAGGCTGCGATAAGCCTCGGGGAGTTGCCAAAATAACTTTGATCCGGGGATTTCCGAATGGGGAAACCCGTCTGCTGAAGAAGCAGTCAATTAGTAGTCAATTTTCAGACATCATAAACTAAACCAGTCCGATTAAATTGGGACAAAATGGTTATTTAGTATTCTGATGTCTGATATTTGGCTGCTAATAGGGAACCAACTGAACTGAAACATCTTAGTAAGTTGAGGAAAAGAAAACAAAAATCCATTTTTATGGATAGTGTTTCGCATCTTACTCTCAAACAATGAATTTAAAATATTTTTAAATTTTAATTTTTGAGTTTTAAGAATGCGAAACATTGTGATTTCGTAAGTAGCGGCGAGCGAAAGCGAATTAGTCTAGATTATTGAAAGATGATTTAATTAATTGAAAGATCCTGGAAAGGACTGCCAGAGAAGGTGAAAGCCCTGTAAATGAAAATTTTGTTATTGATTAAATAATCTCCTGTGATTTATTTCGCGGGACAAGTAATACTGGACACGTGAAATCCAGTAGGAAGATGGGTGGATCATCATCCAAGACTAAATACTTTATCTGACCGATAGTGAACAAGTACCGCGAGGGAAAGGTGAAAAGTACCCCGGCACGGGGAGTGAAATAGTACCTGAAACTATATGCTTACAAGGAGTAGGAGCCGTGCGTAGCACGGAAATTCCAAATCTCAAATTCTAAATCTCAAATAAATAACAATTACCAAAATTTCAAACATCAAAATTTTTTGAAAATTGGATATTGAAAGTTATTTGATATTTGGTGCTTGTTATTTGGGATTTCCGCGCTGTGCGCGGTAACTGCGTGCCTTTTGTAGAATGAGCCAACGAGTTAGTTTACATATCTTTGTTTAACCCGCCTAAGGCGGGGTAGGCATAGGGAAACCGAGTGTTAATAGCGCGATTATGAGATATGAAACTAGACCCGAAACCGAGTGACCTATCCATGGTCAGGGTGAACTCTGAGTAAAATCAGTGGGAGGCCCGAACTCACCTCAGCGACAAATGGGGGAGATGAACTGTGGATAGAGGAGAAATTCCAATCGAACTCGGAAATAGCTGGTTCTCCCCGAAATATATTTAGGTATAGCCTTATATCTATATTCTGGAGGTAGAGCACTGGATGGTTTTTTGGTGGTTTCGGCCATCATGACCAATCAAACTCCGAATACCAGAGTTTTAAGTATAAGAGTCAGCACGTGAGGGATAAGCTTCATGGTGCAAGAGGAAAACAGTCCAGACCGTCGTCTAAGGTCCCTAATTTTAGCTAAGTGGTAAAGGATGTGATAAATCTAAAACAACTAGGAGGTTGGCTTAGAAGCAGCCATTCCTTTAAAGAAAGCGTAACAGCTCACTAGTCTAGGTTTGTTGCACCGAAAATTTAACGGGGCTCAAGCTAAATACCGAAGACACGGGTACCAATACATAGCATTGGGAATTTCTAATTTCCAATTTCTAATTTCTAAATAGATTTAAATTTCAAATGATCAAAATTCAAAATAAATTTGAAAATTAGGATTTTGTATTTATTATTTATTTAGGATTTAGAATTTAGGTTTTGGAATTTCCACTGCTGTGTAGTGGTGCGGTAGGGGAGCGTTTTATATTAGTTGAAGTCAAATTGTGAAATTTGGTGGATGATATATAAGTGAGAATGTTGGCATGAGTAACGAATTACCCCGACGAGAAATCGGGGCACCGTATGTCCAAGGTTTCCCGGGCAACGTTAATCGACCCGGGGTTAGTCGGTCCTAATCCCTCCCTCTGTTTCTATGTTAATGTATAGCAATAGAGGGAGGGAGATGGACAACAGGTTGATATTCCTGTACTTGCATAAATTTACCTTTATCTGACACTTTGGCGGATTTGCTGTTACCTATGGTTATGTAACAGTAGAAAAGTTAGAGACGAGAAAAGGATAAAGTCAATTGTTTATGTAAACCGTACCGGAAACCGACGCAGGTGGACGAGGCGAGTAGCCTCAGGTGATCGAGAGAATTCTCTCAAAGGAACTCGGCAAAAAAACGATCGTAACTTAGGGATAAGGTCTTCCCGCCAATCATTATATTTATTTATAATCGTAGGCGGGACGCAGCGAAAGTTTGCCAGGCGACTGTTTACCAAAAACTTAGGTCTCTGCAAACCCATTAGGGGAAGTATAGGGGCTGATGCCTGCCCAGTGCTAGAAGGTTATGGGGAGAACTGAAATAAGCTTTTAGTTTATCAGGTTCGAACTTAAGCCCTAGTGAACGGCAGCGATAACTATAATCGTTCTATGGTAGCGAAATTCCTTGTCGGGTAAAATACGGAATTTGCCCGAATAGAATCGCAAGATTCTATAAGTAAACCGGCTAATAACGGGGAAACCATTTTTTAAAATGGCAATCCCGTGGGAAGTCTGATTTTATATCAGACCCCGTAACGACTGATTCGAAAGATGAGATTCGACTAGTTCGAATAATACGCCGGCTTTTGCTAAATAAAATTTTCCATGGAGATTAGGTAGGAAAGGATAAATATGGATATGAATTCCTATGTCACAGGCTTAGTTGAAGGCGAAGGTTGTTTTTGTATCTCGTTTAATTTACGAACAAAACTAAATACTAATATTGAAGTAAGACCTAGCTTTTCAATAAGTCAAAATCAAAAAAACCTAGAATTAATTAAATTAATTAAAAATTTCTTTGGTTGTGGCGCAATAAGATATTCTAAGCATGACAGATGTTATAAATATGAAATTAGAAATCTTGATAATCTTATGAAAACTGTGAATATTCATTTTCAGAATTACCCATTAATAGGAAGCAAAAAACATGATTTTGAAAATTTTACATTAATTTGTAAAATGATGAAATCTAACTTGCACAAGAATAAAGATCAATTAGAAAAAATAATTGATCTGGCTTATCAAATTAATTGTGGTAAAAGAAAATATCAAAAATCATTTCTCCTAAAGAAAATAGCAAAATGAAAAGATAGTCTATAAAGCATAAAATAAATAATATGTTATTGAAGTTCCGACCCGCACGAATGGCATAACGGTCTGGCTACTGTCTCTGAGAGAATCTCGGTGAAATTACACTACCGGTAAAGATGCCGGTTACCCATGGCAAGACGGAAAGACCCCGTGGAGCTTTACTACAACTTGATATTGGGTTATATTTTTAGATGTTTAGCGTACGAGGGAGTCCTTCGGGACGACAATGAAACACCTCGCTTCTGAATGTATGATTCTAACCCCGCTTAAGGCGGGAGACAGTGTCTGGTGGGTAGTTTGACTGGGGCGGTCGACTCCAAAAGAGTAACGGAGTCGTACAAAGGTACACTAGTTCCGGATGGAAATCGGAATGATAGTGCAATGGCACAAGTGTGCTTAACTGCAAGACTTACAAGTCGAGCAGATGCGAAAGCAGGTCATAGTGATCCGATCCGATTGCATGACAGACGGATCGCTCAACGAATAAAAGTTACCCCGGGGATAACAGGCTAGTCTGGCCCAATAGCCCACATAGACGGCCAGGTTCGGCACCTCGATGTCGGCTCATCGCATCCTGGGACGGAAGTACGTCCCAAGGGTTTGGCTGTTCGCCAATTAAAGCGGTACGCGAGCTGGGTTCAGAACGTCGCGAGACAGTTCGGTCCTAATCTGCCATGGGCGCAAGAATTCTGAGGGTGGCCCTTCTCTAGTACGAGAGGACCGAGAAGGATAGACCTCTGGTGTACGAGTTGTTCTACCAAGAGCAGTGCTCGGTAGCTATGTCTAGTTTGGATAAGCGCTGAAAGCATATAAGCGCGAAGCCGTCCCCAAGATTAGAGTTCTTAGACCCCTTAAAGATGATGAGGTTGATAGGCTTTAGGTGTAAGTTCCGTAAGGAATTTAGCCAAGAAGTACTAATTAGTCATACTTGATAAATTTATTTTTGTGTAGTTTCGAGATAACCACATAAGTACTAAATTAGCTTTTAGCCCTTAGCTATTAGTTATTAGGCACTAGATGTGATGGATATTAATTTTTTAATATCCATTCATCTGGTGGTTTTAGTCCCAGCGCAACTTCTTTCTGACTTATTGAACTATGTTCAATCACGCAGAAGCGTCGTGTGTAGACCGGGCAGATCAAGAAATAAACCAATAGAATCAAGTTAAGTGATTCCTAATCGTTTATCTTATTCTGGTGGTTTTAGCGAAGGTGATACACCTCTTTCCATTTCGAACAGAGAAGTTAAGCCCTTCAGCGCCGATGGTAATGCCCCCTTAGTAGGGTGTGAGAGTAGGTCACTGCCAATCTATCAAAAAATCTCCTTTTAAAAGGAGATTTTTTGTTACTTAAATTATTTTAAATTGAATTGACTTAATTTATTTTCAATATTAGATAATTGGTTATTAAGTTCATTAATTTTGACATCCATCACTTCTTTCGTTTTTTCAATTAATTCTTTGCTTGGATCATTTTCATCTTGTGGATTAAAACCTAATTCTTTTGCATTAGTGAACATACCATTTAATGATTTGAATATTCTTCCAGATATTTCCTTATCTGGTTTTATTACTCCATAGTAAATCGCATATTTTGCTATATCGTTATTTATTAGTTGAGATTCTTTTTCTACACCATATCTTTCTTTAAATGTTTTTTGAAATTCTTCATAATCTTGTGGTCTCATGCTATAGGTTCTTGGTTCTAAATATTTTTTTTGATTATTAATTCCTTCGATTTCTTTCTTAATATTTTCTTGATGTAATACAAGAGTTTCGAATAGTTCCATTTTTTCTTTGGGATTTTCAGATGACAGTCCTTCTTCTCTTTGTTTTAATATTCTATTAATATCATCTTGGTCAAAGCCTCCAACATTTGAATAAGAATTTTCAATTTTAATGTTATCCATTTCATTAGTCTGAATTTCGTTAGGTTATAACATTTCTGACATATTTCTCCTTTTATTTTATCCTTAAAAATTTAATAAGGATAAATTAATTATTATATTTTAATTATAAACCCTAATTTTTTTTTTGCAAGTTAAGAGAAAAAATATATGTTTTGTTTGATGATAAGTTTCTTGAACTCAAGTACTGATGATTCTAACTTGTCCCAGTATTAGAATTTTCCTGAATTATTCCGTTTTTGGCGGAGTGCTTGACCCCACTTCGCACGAGGCTACGCAGGGTCTGCGGCCGAGTACGGCCTTGACATAATGTAAAGTGTACTTTACAATTATATTAGATAGGTTATAAGGTAAGGGTAAAGAAACCAGTATGGCTAAAAATTAAAGCTTAGGTTATAAAATAAAACTAGTAACCTGGCCTCTAAACCAAACCAGCATCTTGAACTTAGCATCTAGATTAATAATAGATCTGTAGGTATATATGAAGTATATTATTAAATGTCAGCTTAAAGATTTAAGAAAAAACAAAGAATTAACTCAGGAAGAGTTAGCAGATAAACTTGGTATTTCACGACAAGCGCTTATAGCATTGGAACAGGGTAGATCTCTTCCGTCCTTAAATCTTGCTTTTGAAATGGCACAACTTTTTGAAAAATCAATAGAAGAAATGTTTTGTGATATTGAAAATCAATTAAATAAAGACCGGTCTAAATATCAATTAACTATACCCATTAGGGGTAGAAAGGAGAATAAAATGGACAGAGACCTAATTCCATTTGGAAATTTTGGAGCTCGTAGATTTTTTGACGAGGATTTTGATGAAGATTTGCTTCCGATGCGTTTTCGACAAAATGTGGTGCAAATGCCAAGGGTTGATGTTTATGAAAAAGGCAATGATGTTCTTGTAGAGGCACTTTTGCCTGGGATGAAAGCTGAAGATGTTGAAATCGAAGTTTCAGACGAGTATGTCACATTAATTGGAGAGAGAAAGCTTGAACAAGAAGATAAAGATAAGAATTATTACAGAAAAGAAGTTAGTTACGGAAGTTTTAAAAGAGTGGTTGGCTTGCCAGTAAAAGTTAAGTCAGAAAAAGCAAACGCTGAAGTAAAAGATGGAGTATTAAAAATTACTTTGCCAAAAGCCGAGGAGAAAAAATCTAAAAAGCTAAAAGTTAAAGTTAGTAAGTAAAGCTCAAAAAGCTATAGAAAACACAGAGTCAAAAGACTCTGTGTTTTTTGTAAAATAAAAATAATTGTGGAATATTTCAATTTTTCACTATAATGTCTAAATATTTGACTTAAAGAGGTTTTTTTGTTATAATGTATTTAGGATTAAAAATCCTAATATTAGTTAAGTTTTAGTTAGGAGGATTAAATGCAAGACGACATGAATCAACCTCAAGATCAAAACACAGGTGATGATCAAGCGCAAGCTGATCAACCAGTAGCTGATCAACCAATGGGCGACGATATGCCTAAAGCAGATGAACAACCAGCAGGTGATATGCCAGCAGAAGAATCAACAGATGAAGCTCCTGCAGGTAACGAAGACCAACCTGCTGCATAAAAAAGTATTTAAACTCGAAAAATCTCCTTAAATTTATTTAAGGGGATTTTTTGTTGCAAACATTTAATTTGCTCGGAACTAATAAAACATGTAACATAAAATATGAATGGTAAAGGAGATTATGAGAATAATTGCTGATTTACATTTGCATTCAAAATATTCTAGAGCGACTAGTGGTCAAATGGTTTTAAAAGAAATTGCTAGATGGGCGAATTTAAAAGGTATAGATATTATTGGCACTAGTGATTTTACTCACCCCGCATGGCTTTCAGAAATTAAAAGAGATTTAGAAGATTTAGGCAATGGTTTTTATGTGATTCGTGGCCAAAAAAAACCTCGATTTATTTTATCTGCAGAGATTTCATCAATTTATTCACAAGGTGGTAAAGTAAGAAAGATTCATACAGTTGTTTTGGCGCCGTCAATTAATACAGTTGAAAAAATCAATAAAAAACTTGGGACTATTGGTAATTTATATTCTGATGGAAGACCAATACTTGGTTTATCCGCAAAGGATTTAGCAAAAATAGTTCTTGATATTGACTCAAGATGCATGATAATACCGGCTCATATGTGGACGCCTTGGTTTTCGGTTTTTGGCTCTAAGTCAGGGTTTAATTCATTGGAAGAATGTTATGAAGAAATGACACAATATATCTATGCTGGAGAAACTGGTCTTTCTTCTGATCCAGAAATGAATTGGAGAGTTTCTGATTTAGATAAGATTACTTTGGTATCTAATTCAGATGCTCATTCACCAGCAAATTTAGGCAGAGAAGCCAATGTGTTTGAAATAATTGACAGTGATTATAGCTATAATTATATTTGTGAAATTATTCGTTCAAAAGATCCTAAATATTTTCCATATACAATTGAATTTTATCCAGAGGAAGGGAAGTATCATTTTGACGGTCATCGTAGTTGTGGCGCTTTAAAATTAAATCCAAAAGATTCTATAAAAAATAAAAATATTTGTCCAGTTTGTAAAAAAGAACTTACAATTGGAGTATTACATAGAGTAGAGGAGCTGGCAGACAGACCTGAAAAATATAGGCCATTGAAATTTCCAGGTTCTAGGCACTTAGTACCTTTACAAGAAATAATTGCGCAAGCTAAAGGTGTTTCTAAAACATCAAAAAAGATTCAAGAAGAATATTTACGCATTGTTCAAACTCTTGGATCAGAATTTTCGATACTATTAGATTTTGATCTTAAAAAATTAAAAGGTGAGGTTGAGGAAAAAGTTATTGAAGGAATTATGAATGTTAGAGAAAACAATATTGAGCCAATTCCTGGATATGACGGAGTTTATGGTATAATTAATGTATTAAATAGCAGAAGAGAAAAGCAAGGTAAAAAATCTAACCAAAAACTTTTTTAAAATATTTTTTAAATATTATCGAGGAGCTTTAGAATGAATACAAAAAATATCGACAATTCGTATAAAAAACAATTACCAGTAATAATTGCAATAATTATTTTTTTATTGATTGTTGCAATTTTTTTACCAAAAGCTGCTAGTAGGGAAAAATCCACTAATAAAATAAAAAATGAACTTGATATTGAAATAGTTGAATCAAATGATTTCCCCCCCAATAATATGGGCAAAGATGCAACTATTCAGTCAAGCGATGTTGGTGGTGAATTAGGAGCTTCAAATATAAATAATGTTTTAGGTTCGGAATCCGAAGTATTTTATCAACAATCTGAAATGGATAAAGTATTAGAAGATAATGGGCTTGAAATTGATCAATAATTAAATTAGCGATCTAATAATAAAATAATTTATCACCCTTCGCCAGCCCGCCCCGCTTCGCGGAGCGAGGCCGGGGAAAACCCTGTGGTCTTTGCTTGCACCTCGTAGTTTTAACGAAGTGGTACCATAGGGAAATTCATAGATTTACATTATAACACTGTTTTTATAAATATAGATATCATCCAGGCAATTATAAAAATATTTGCCATTGTCCCAACAAATATTCCAAGAAGTGATCCTAACGAGCTTTTTGAGGATTGTAAAAATTTTTTGACTCCAATTATTTCTCCTAAAAGAGTTCCTAGTGGTGGGCAAATAAAAATACTAATTAGTCCAAAAGGAGCAAGTATTATTCCAACAAATATTCCAATAATTCCACCCCAAATTCCATATTTGGTTGCACCAAAATATTTTGCTCCATAAATACTCATTGCATAATTAATAAGTTGACTTATAATTGTAAAAAATAACATTAAAAATATTATCCAAATTGAAATAATTGCAAATTTTGTAGCAATGGCAAAAATTAAAATTCCAACAAACACCATAGGAACACTTGGCAAAAATGGAAAAATAAGTCCAATAATTCCAGCAAGAATAAATAAAAATGATATGATTAAAAAAATATAATAAATCATTGCAATAATTATAAGGTTTAAATAATTAATTATCAATCATTTGAAAGGTGGTGTGCCGGTGATCTCGAAAGCTTAATTATAAATATCGCTTTTTTATTATATAAATTAACTTCTTAATTATGTAAGCGTTTTAACATAGAATGTTGTAAAAAGAAAGGATTAATTTGCCAGAGTTACCAGAGGTTGAAACTGTAAAGCAACAATTAGAACAAAAAGTTAAAGGACTAGTAATTAAAAATGTCAAAGTAAGAAAACCTCGACTTTTTCATGGTGATACTAAAGAAATTATTGGGTCTAAAGTAATTGATGTGAAACGACGCGCTAAAATGATAATTGTAGTTCTTGAACCAAAAAAAACGCACCCCGCGGGTGCAAGTAAGTTGAATCTGTTAATACATCTAAAAATGACCGGACAACTTATTTTTGTTAATAAAAATGGGAAATATGGAGGAGGGCATCCGATACCTCCATTTAATATGAAAGTGCCGTGTAAATATACTCATATTGAAATTAATTTTCAAGATGGATCACATCTTTATTTTAATGATGTGAGACAATTTGGTTGGATGAGGGTAGTTGATAGTGAAAAGTTAAAAGTTGAAAGTGAGAAAATTGGGATTGATCCACTCAGTAAAGAATTTAGCTTAAAAAAGTTTCAAGAAATATTAAATAAGAAAAAAAGATCTAAAATTAAGCAGGTTTTGATGGATCAAAGTTTAATTGCAGGGATTGGTAATATTTATGCATCAGAAATATGTTTTTATGCTTATGTTTTGCCAACGCGAATTATATCCAACTTAAATCAAAAAGAGATAAAAGATTTGTATTTTAATATTAAAAAGGTCTTAAATATTGCAATAAAGCATAATGGTACTTCTGCTAATGATTATGTTAATTTAGATGGAAAAGCTGGAAAACATGATAAATATTTAATGGTTTACGGTAGAGAAAATCAAAAATGTAAAAAATGCGAGTTGATTATTAAAAAAATTAAGCTTGGTCAGAGAGGTACATATTATTGCCCAAAGTGCCAAAAATAGTTTTCCACAATTTTGATTTGACACATTTTTCTAATAATAGTATACTCTAAGTTAGAGGAAAAATTATGAAACAAACTAGCTATTTGCACACAATTTGTATTATGTCATCAACCCTATGGGTAAACGGGCTAGTTTGTGGTGAATCTAACTAAAGCACAAAACGAGAAAGATATAAACCAGAAACTAGTCCAAAATATGCGGACTTGTTTTTGTTTTATATTAAATTTATTTAACATAAAACAAGTAATTTAACAATTTACGAAAGGAGGTTTTCCTAAATTTTTTGAAAGGGGATGTCTTCTATGAGGGTTTGTGATTGTAGAATAGGGAAATTGGATTTTCAAAATGTTTTGGAATCAATTGATCGATTAATTAAAAAATACGATCGAAAGTTGGCAATAGATATTGAGGATTTACTTCAAGGCGAAGTAATTATGATCGAATGTTATGGTCAAGCAAGAATTATTAAAGGAATTTCATTCGATGACGAGAAGACAATTTCATATCTCTTTTTTAAACCTGATACAAAAGAATGGGTCCCGTCAAAAATTTTTATAACAAAACTCAATACTTCTCAAATGAGATTAATTGACGGAAGTGTTTGTAACACCCTAAGGCAAGAATGTATAAATGCAAAATTTGAAAGGAGTGATGAGTGTGACAGGAATTGTGTTACCTGAAATTCTCGATGAAAAAAAAGCCCAGGAATGTGCAACTGCCATTGAAGTGTTTAATAACACAATGGATGTGTTGAAATTCTTGCAAAAGAGAAAAACATACAAAAAAGCAAAGTTCGCAGTAATTTTAATTCAGCGACTTAAAAAACAAATGAACGGATCTCTAAAAGTATTCCCTAAAAAGATCCGGCGAGCCTTTAAAAGAGTTTGTCGAGGAAAATATTTTTTCGCCAAAGTAAGACTTTCCTTGTTGAACGAGGAAAAGGTAACCAGGGTTGATCATATTGAGTTAACCTCAGATATGAAATTCAGAATCAGATATTCATTTAACGGTTTTGATATATACCTGAGCGTAAATTTACTCGATCTTCAGGTAATTCCTGACGGATCGAGTAAAGATTTATAATAAACTTAGACCAAAAATAGCGGCTGATAAAACTATATTATTCAGCCGCTTTTCTTACTGATATTTAATAAAGGAGGATTGAAATATTATGCGTAGAGTTTTTAAACCATCAAGTTTGCGTAACTCTGCTACAGGTCATAAAGACGACGCAGTAAAATTATCAAATACTGAAAAAATTTTTCCAAATCCAGAACAAGATAATGAACATTATCGCAATGATGAAACATACAGGGGCCATCAAGATTTTTTGTCTTCAACTAGATTGTCGGTAAAGTTAATAGATGCGACCAAATATCCAAAGGGCTAATTACGATTAAGTACGATTAAGGGTAATAAGGAGGTGATTACATGTCGGAATCAATCGTAGAAATAGACAAAGGATTCAAATTGCTAATAAGTATATATGATTTGTCGAAAGGGCATACCGTGTCAATTTCACAAGAGATGATTGAGAAATTCGAGAACACGGCAAAGAGATTTAAATGTGCCGATGTCTATTTTAATGGAGAGTGGATTAGAATAGATAACTGTTGTTTGATAAATATTTGCCCCCATGGTAAGTTCAATTTTGGGTTTATCTCAGGCAATGATTTAAACAGTGTACTAGCTCCTAATGTGAGATTTTCTTAAAATTTTATCTAAGGCGGTTTTTAAAACCGCCTTTTATTTTTGTTTATCACCCTTTGCCAGCCCGCCCCGCTTCGTGGAGCGAGGCCGGTCAAAACCCTGTGGTCTTAAGCCACAGGGAAATTCATTTTTAAAATCTTAAAAGATATAAGTGGTAGCAAAAGGTCACCCAAAAATTATCCTCGGAATTAGTAAAATTGTAAGTGCCTGGGTTGACATAAAATTGTAAGTTGTGATAAGCTACATGTAGTTATGAATAATAAGATTGTAAAGAAAAATTTTTTTGGATTTTTCTTTAATACCTCCCAGAGGTCAATCTTGTAATTTTATAACTAATTAGATTAAAAACAAGATGACCTCGCGCGAGGTCGTTTTTAGTTTTGGTAAATTAAAAATATGAAAGGAGGTAATGAAAGATGAGCAATGATTCTATAATGCCGGATTCGGCATGGAATGGTTTGAGTTTATTTTTAGATAAACCCGAAGAAAATCCTTTTTTAAAAAGATCAGAAAATGATTTATTTATTAAGGATGACGACAAGAACCCACCAAATGATTGTGCAGAGTTTTTAACTTTGCCAAATTTTTAATTACATTTATAAAAGCGGTATTTATGCCGCTTTTTTTTCTTTATCTAATTTTGTTAATATTACATTATGCAATATAAAACCCACGGCATTATTATTAAAAGAAAAAACTTTGGTGAAGCAGATCGATTGCTTACTATCTACACCCAAAAACGTGGTAAGGTTAAGGCAATCGCTAAAGGAGTGCGCAGAATTAAATCCAAGCTTGCTGGGCATTTGGAGTTATTTTACTTAACAGATTTTGTTATTGCAGAGGGGAAAAATATAGACATCATAACAGGAGCAGTCAATATTAGAAATTTCTGTCATTTGAGAGATAATTTAACATGTTCAAATCAAGCATATTATATAGCTGAAATTATTGATAAACTGGTGCATGAGCACGAAAAAAACATAAATATATTTTGTTTATTGAGTGATTCGATGCTAAAAATAAATGAAAATAATAAAGTTTTGCTTTCTTATTTTACAATTCAAATTTTAAAATTATTAGGCCACTTGCCAGAATTAAATCTTTGTACTCATTGTCATGAAAAACTTTTATGTGAAAATAAAAATTATTTTTCAAACAGATTTGGAGGAGTAATTTGTAATAAATGTTATAAATATGACCAATTTTCTAAGCAAATTAGTACTAACCAAATTAAAGTTTTAAGGTTACTAATTAATAACAAAATACAAATAATACATAAAATTAAATACGATAAGAAGCTTATGAGTTTGGTGTTACAGTTTTTAGAATATGTAACAGAAATGGAAATTAAAAGTAAAAAGTTTCTTTAACTCTTTTTTTTACACCTGTAATCTGGTATAATAAAAACTCGAAAGGTTTTTTTATGGCATTAACTTATTTAGAAATAGATTTAACAATAATTAAAAATAATATAAAAAATTTAAGATATTTGTTGAGTCCAAATATAAAAGCAATGGCAGTTATTAAGTCAAATGCTTATGGTCATGGTATTGTTGAAGTTGCAAAGTCAGCTATTGAAGCAGGGTGTAGTTGGCTTGGAGTTGTGAATGTTAAAGAAGCAATGCTTTTAAGAAACGCTGGCGTAAGATCTCAGATTTTAGTTTTAGGTTATCCAGATTTTGCAGATATCCAAAATGCCGCTCAATTTAGTATTGCAGTTCCAGTTGTGTCTTTAAAACAGGCAGAACAATTATCTAAGTATAAATTATCGTATCCTTTGGTAGTCCATCTTAAGGTAGAAACAGGAATTAATCGTTTAGGTTTGAAAAAAAATGAAATTATTAAAGCTTGTGAATTGCTGAAAATGAATAAACAGATAGTTATTGAAGGACTTTATTCTCATTTTTCATCAGTTGAAGAAGAAGATATTGAATATTCTAAATTACAATTAAAAAGATTTAACGAAATTGTTAAATTATTAGAAAAAAGAAAAATTAACATTCGACTTAAGCATTTATGTGCAACTGCTCCGGGAATTATTTTAGATGAAGCACATTTTGATATGGTCAGATTAGGTATAGGGATATATGGCTTATGGCCTTCAGAAAAAATTAAAAAAAGATTTCTTAAACAAAATGCAAATAATAGTTTTTTACAGTCAGCTTTAACTTACAAAACACAAATAGTTCAAATAAAAGATGTTAGAAAAGGTGAATCGATAGGTTATGGTTGCACATATAAAGCAAATAAGAATGTGCGTATTGCAATAATTCCAGTTGGATATTATGAAGGAGTAGATCGATTATTGTCTAATCCAAGTCCTTTAGGTAAAAATTATAAAAGCGGTGAAGTATTAATAGCTGGTCAAAGATGCCCAATAGTTGGTAGAGTTTGTATGAATATGACTATAATAGATGTATCAGAGGTATCAAGAGTATCAAAGGTTTCAGTGGGAGATGAGGTTGTGATAATTGGAGAACAAGAAATTCCAAAGCGTTTACGCTCTGGATCTCAACCTGAAAGTGTCAGGAAAATTACAGCCGATGAAATTGCTGATAAAATCAAAACCATTAATTATGAAATTGTAACCAGAATTCCTGAACATATACCAAGAATTTATAAAATATAAATTCTTGGATAGCTACGAATTTATATATCCTAATCAATTAGAATAAATTTATGCCAGAATTATTATATAAAGAATTGAGTTATAAGATAAACGGGATTTTATTTAAAGTATATAATAATTTGGGTTATGGATATCAAGAAAAAGCATATCAAAAAGTAATTGCTCTAGAATTAGATAAAAATAAATTAAAATATAAAAGAGAACTGAAAACAAATTTAATGTATGATAATCATGAAATTGGAAAATATTATTTAGACTTTTTAGTGGATAATAAAATAATTTTGGAAATAAAAACTGGTAATTTTTTTCACAAAAAAGATTATTATCAGATAAAAAATTATTTAAAAGTACATAACTTAGAATTAGGATTGTTGGTTTTATTTTCACTAAATAAAGTTGAAATTAAAAGAATATTAAATAAAATATATTAGTAAAGATTTGGATAAATAATTTGTGGGTATTAGGATTTTCTATGACTATTGGTATTTTCGATTCAGGAGTTGGGGGTTTGGGGATATTTGATGAAGTTAGAAATAAACTTTCTAAATCTTCAATTTTTTATATTGCTGACTCAGGGAATTGTCCTTACGGAGATAAATCTGTTAGGGAAATACAACAAATATGCAAGAAAAATACTAAATATCTTTTAGATTTGGGTGCAGAAATAATTGTAGTTGCATGTAATAGTGCTTCTGTTTCAGCTCTAAATTATTTGCGTACTCAATTTCCATCAGTGCCAATAATTGGAGTAGTACCTGTAATAAAAACAGCTGCCAAGAAAACTAAAAAAATTGGTGTTTTGGCAACAAAAGCAACTATAAAAAGTAAGTATCTTCAAGGTTTAATAGAAGAATTTGCACCAAAAGATGATGGATATGAAATTACTTATGTTGCTTGTGGTGGACTTGTTGATTCTGTTGAAACAGGTGATGATGATAAAATATTTATTGAATTAACTAAATGTCTAAAACCATTAATTGAAAATGAGGTAGAAGTTGTTGTTTTGGGATGTACTCATTTTCCATTTGCAAGAGATCAAATTAAAAAAGTGCTTGGCAGAAAGGTAAAAATATTAGATTCAAATGCAGCTGTTGCAAGACAAGTAAAGAGAATAGTAACAAGTAACAAGCGATTAGTAACAAGTAATAAACCGACATATAAGTTTTATACATCAGGAAATCCTGAACAAGTAACTTCTGTTGCACAAAAATTGTTAAGAGATAAATCGATTATATTTGAGAAAATATAATTTTTTAATTTATTAGGAAAACAAGAGGAAAACTCTTTATTTTTTTTGTTTAAATTGATAAGATTATAGTGAATTTGATTGAATTTTTGAAAGTGAGGTTTTTTAAAAAAAATGCGAAAAGTTGTTTCTGTTTCTCTGGGGAGCTCAAAAAGAGATAAGTCTATCAAAACTACTTTATTTGGATTAGAAATTGTAATTCAAAGGATTGGTACTGACGGAAGTATTCAAAAAGCGATTGAAATCATCAAAGAATTGGATGGTCAAGTAGATGCTTTTGGACTAGGTGGTACCGATCTTTATATCTATTTAGGCGAGGAAAGATACATTCTTCATTCGTCTAAGAAGATTGTTCAAGCTGCTAAAATTACCCCAGTTTTTGATGGCTCGATTATGAAATCAATCCTTGAAACAAAAACTATCCAATTTCTAACTAAAAATCATGTAATTGATTTTAATGGTTTGCAAACTCTTGTAGTTTGTGGATCTGATCGATATGGCATCTCAAAAGCTTTAGAGAATAGCGGTGCTCGGGTAACGTATGGAGATTGTATGTTTATTCTGGGATTACCAATTAAAATTAATTCTTTTGAGAAACTTGGAAAAGTTGGTAAAATTATTGCTCCAATTGTCACAAGATTGCCAATTTCTTGGCTTTACCCAATCGGGAAAAGTCAAGAAGTGAATAAACCAGGTAGGTATAGCTATTTATTTACCCAAAATGATCTAATTGTTGGAGATTTTCACCTAATATACAAAAATATGCCTGAAGATCTTTATGGTAAAACTATTATCACTAATACTGTTACAAATGAAAACATTGACTCATTTAGAGAAAGAGGTGTTTCACTTCTAGTTACCACCACTCCAAATTTCGAAGGTCGTTCATTTGGAACAAATGTAGTTGAAGCAATGCTAGCTTCCATTCTAAAGAAAGTTCCATCAATTGGTGAATTTGAAAACCTGATTAAAAGAGAAGAATTCAAACCCAGAATTGAAAGATTAAATTATTAAATAAAGGATTATATTAAGGCCTTTATTTTTTTTATTCCTTGAGATAAGATGAAAGAGAATAATATAATTTTTTTTAATTTTTAAATAATATGTTATCCTGAACTTGCTTCAGGATCTAATCAAAAATTTGAGATGCTGAAACCAGTTCAGCATGACAATAACTAGGGAGAATACTATGAACCAAAATAAAGATGTAGATAATAAAATGGACCCCACTTCGCTAAAGCTACGCGGGACAAGTAAAATGGACAAGATTGTTAATCTCTGTAAAAGAAGAGGTTTCATATTTCCAACCAGTGAAATTTATGGAGGAACTGGAAGTGTGTGGGATTATGGCTCATTGGGAGTATTACTCAAAAATAATGTTAAAGCTGCTTGGTGGCGTGATATGGTTCAAATGCGTGATGATATTGTGCCTCAAGATTCAGCAATACTTATGAATCCAAAAGTTTGGGAAGCATCAGGTCACATTTCAAGTTTTCATGATCCTTTAGTTGAGTGTAGTAAATGTCATAAGAGATATAGAGAAGATCATCTTTTAGAAGGTAAATATGGAGATGTAGAAACTCAAGACGGTAAACCAATTTGTCTGGATAAAAAATGCAACGGAATTTTAATGGAAGCAAAACAATTTAATCTTATGTTTAAAACTTTTATGGGGCCGGTTGAAAGTAGTGCATCAGTAACATATTTGCGTCCTGAAACTGCTCAGGGAATTTTTGCTAATTTTAAAACAGTACTTGATGCGTCGAGAAAAAAATTGCCATTTGGAATAGCACAAATTGGAAAAGCTTTTAGGAATGAAATTACTCCTGGTAACTTTACTTTTAGAACTCGTGAATTTGAGCAAATGGAAATAGAGTATTTTGTGACTTCGTCACAAAATATAGCGAAAAACGAAAAACGAAAAACGAAAAATATTATGGATGATAAGGATTATTATAAATACTGGATAGAAGAACGATTTAAGTGGTATTTGAAATATGGGATTAATAAAGAGAACCTAAGAAAAAGAGAACATGAAAAAGATGAGTTAGCACATTATGCTAAAGGTGCAACAGATGTTGAATACAAATTTCCATTTGGTTGGAGTGAACTGGAAGGTATTGCTCATAGAGCAGATTTTGATTTGTCTCAACATGAAAAACACTCTGGTAAAGATATGAAATACTTTGATGAAGAAACAAAAAAGAAGTTCTGGCCATATGTAATAGAACCGTCTGCTGGTGCAGATAGGGCAACGCTGGCATTTTTAGTTGATGCATTTGAAGAAGTGACAAGTGACAAGCAACAAGTAACAAGTAGAAAGCCAGGAGAAATTGTTTTGCATTTACATCCAAAACTTGCTCCGTATAAGGTTGCAATATTGCCACTTGTAAAGAATAAACCAGAAATTACAAAAATTGCTAAAGATATTTACGATGAGTTTAAACAGTTTTGGTTTATTTCTTATGATGAGGTTTCATCAATTGGTCGTAGATATCGTAGACAAGATGAAATCGGTACTCCATATTGTGTGACAATAGATTTTGATTCAATAAAAGATAAATCAGTAACTGTAAGAGATCGTGACACAATGAAACAGGAAAGAATTAAAATTAAAGAACTCGCTGGATATTTGATGACAAAGATTTGTTAAATATAAATAATATAAGAAAATACACCTATTATTACAGGTGTATTTTTTAATTCTTTAAAATAAATTGTTAATTAATTTTATCCCCATATTTTTTAGTGTTGACACGTGGAACACAGTGGGGTAGAATGTAATTGATGTGGAGAAATGTGGATAAATGTGGGGAAAAGCTAGTAAAACAGTGGATAACTATGTTACGAATAGCTACGAATCTTCATCCGAATCAATAATAAAGTACTACGAATAGCTACAAACTTATATCCAAATCAATACAAATAATCTATACAAATATTAGGATGGATCAGGACAAAAATTTGTAGCTATCAGGATTTATATGTTTATAGGTGAATATTCTCATACAATTGATAATAAAGGCAGAATGGCAGTTCCTGTAAAAATGAGGGCTAAACTTGCTGATGGTGCAGTTGTTACAAAAGGGCTAGATGCTTGTCTTTTTATTTATCCAAAATCAGAATGGGATATTATGGCAAAAAAACTTGCTGGTTTGCCAATTTCCGATAAAAAGGCAAGAGCTTTTTCTAGGATGATGCTTGCAGGTGCTATGGAAGTTGAATTTGATAAACAGGGTAGAGTTTTACTTCCATCTTATTTAAGAGAATATGCAAGTTTAAACTCAAAAGCTGTTGTTGCTGGGCTTTATAATAGAGTTGAAATTTGGAATGAAAAAAATTGGAATAAGTATAAAGCTGAATCAAATGCTGATTCAGATGAAGTTTCAGAGCATTTAAGTGGGTTGGGAATATAGATTAAAATAGCAATTTAACAATTTAACAACAGATATTTAGTTAATTAATAATAATTTATTAATATCTGTGGTTAATGCCACAGCTTCACAGTTTTCTAGCCTATATCTCATTTGTTTGAGATATAAGGAGGGGTATTCTGCTTTTACGGATTTTCCGTTTAAGCGGAATAATAAAACAAAAACAAAAAAACTTTTGTCCGAGTGTCCCCCGGTAGGTAATTCCGGGGGCCGGACAAGGGAAAGGGTTGCTGTTAAAATATATCATTTTTCTTTGGCCTCCCTAACCAGCATATTCCCTTGCTCGAAAACATTTTGCGCTCGGTCAACCGGCACTCGAAAAATAATATATTTTAATAACAATGAGGTGGGGGATAAGGAAGAAAATGAAAGAGCATATACCAGTAATGGTTGAAGAGGCAATAGAATATCTAAACCTAAAACCAAGACAAAAAATTATTGATGCAACTTGTGGACTAAGTGGGCACGACAAAGAAATTTTGAAAAAGATAGGAGCAAGAGGGAAATTACTTGCAATAGATCAAGACATTGAAAGCTTAAAACAAGCAAAAAAAAATCTCCATGAATTTGAAAATGTAATTTATGTGAACGACAACTTTAAAAATTTAAAACAAATAGCACAAGACAATACTTTTAATAATGCTGATGGGATTTTGTATGATTTGGGTGTAGCAAGTTGGCATTTTGAAAATTCTGGTCGGGGGTTTAGTTTTTCTAAAGACGAGCCTCTTGATATGAGATTATTCCAAAATCAAAACATTAAAATTATTGAGCAAAAATATGTAAATAATTTAACAGCTTACGAGATAATTAATAATTATTCACTGAAAGACCTTTCCTTTATTTTGTATAAATATGGTGATATCAGAAAAAGTCAAATGATTGCTCAAAGAATTATTGATGCCAGAAAAAACAAAAAAATTTCAACTACATTTGATTTAGTAAGTGCGTTGCAAATTAAGAATCCAAAAGTTTTAGCTCCAATTTTCCAAGCATTTAGAATTAAGGTTAATGACGAATATAATAGCTTAGAGCAATCCTTAAAAAATGCTTTAGAAGTTTTAAAAAGTTCTGGAAGAATAGTAGTAATTTCGTTTCATAGTGGTGAGGACAGAATTGTAAAAAATTTTTTTAGAAATAATAAAAATCAAATTAAAGTAATCAATAAAAAACCAATATTAGCTAAGCAAGAAGAAGTGAAAAATAATTCTAAATCACGAAGCGCTAAATTAAGAGCGGGGGAAAAATATTAGGTAAAACACCCACTAATCTTATTCACGAATCATTGCCAATAATTCATAATATTAATAATTGGTATAAATATGTGAAAAAATTGTGGTAAAGGTATAAAATAATTTATGTTAATAACAAATTCAAATTCAAACAAATCAGGTTTTAGAGACAGGACTATTGGTCATGATATTAAAATTGGTCCTTTGTCTATTCAATTTATTGTAATAATTATTTTAGCAGCAATGGGTTTATTGTATTTAGCTCAATCTACGCAAGGTGCTACAAAAAATTATAAACTCCAGGAATTAGCAGAACAAAAAGAGCAAGAATTACTTGAAAAACAAAGATTAGAAGTAGAAGCGACAAGATTAAAATCTCTTAACAATATTAAAGATAAGGCAAGTGATTTTAATTTAGTAAGTGCTGAATAATTAATATGAATTTTAAAAGATTTGCTAAAACAAATATAGATGATACTAGTATAGATAAAAGAATCACAATCTTAATGGGAATTGTATTATTATTTTCCATATTTTTAAGTTACAGAATATTTGTTAAAAGTGTTTTAGAGAACGATAAGTATAAAGCTTTAGCGGATAGTCAGCATACTGTCAAGCAGGAATTAAATTCACATAGAGGAAAAATTTTAGCCATGGATAGCTCGAACGGTGAGATTACCGAGCTTGCAATAAATATTGAAAAATTTAATGTTAATGTTGTTCCAAAAAATGTTAAAGATGCTAAAGATGTTTCTGAAAAACTATCTCCTTTGTTAGACATTTCAGAAAATGAAATTTTTGATCTTATTGATAATGACAAGCTTTATATTCCACCGATCAAGAAAAGGGTTGATAAAGATTTAGCAGATAAAATAATAGATTTAAAACTTGCAGGTGTTTTAATTAGTGCAGAAGATGCTCGTTATTATCCCGAACATACTTTAGCATCAAATATTTTAGGATTTGTTAATTTTGAAGGAGAGGGCAAGTATGGATTAGAAGGTTATTATAATGCTCAATTTAAAGGTGAGGAAGGAACAGTAGAGGCATTAAGAGATACTCATGGAAGAATAATTTCCAGTGACATTGCTCAGGAGGTTAATGATGGTTCTAGTTTGCTTTTAACAATAGATATTAATGTTCAATACATGGCGGAAGAAAAAATTAAAGATGCGAAAGAAAAATTTTCAGCTGATGGTGCATCAATTATTATTATGAATCCGCGCGACGGATCGATAATTGCTATGGCAACAGATAAAACATACGATCCAAATAATTTTAATGAAGTAGCGAAAGATTTTGGACAAAGTTTTTTTAACAATTCAATTATTTCAGATACTTGGGAACCCGGATCAATTTTTAAACCAGTTGTAATGGGTGCTGGAATTGATTCTGGTAAATTGGACTATAATACTATAGAAACATTTTCAAACATGACAGTAGTGCAGGGATATGAGATTAAAACTGCGGAAAATAAAGCTTTTGGTAGGCAAACTATGACTCAAGTTTTGGAAAACTCAGATAATGTTGGAATGGTTTGGGTAGGAAATCAGATGGGAAACGACACAATGTATGATTATTTAGATAATTTTGGATTTGGTAAAAAAACAAATATCGATTTAGAAAGCGAATCAAGCGGGTCATTATTAGAAAAGAAAAAATGGAGAGATATTCATAGAGCGACAATTAGTTTTGGTCAGGGTGTTGCAGTTACTCCTTTGCAGATGGCGTTATCTTATAGTGTTTTAGCAAATGGTGGGGTTTTATATAAACCTTATATAGTAAAAAAAATTATCAAACCAGATGGGAAAGAAATAAATACCGAAAAAAAGATTATCAATGATAAAGTAATTTCTCAAGAAACATCGGAAAAGGTGAAAAAAATGCTTGTATCTGTAGTAAAAAATGGTCATGCACAAAAAGCGCAAATGGATGGTTATTTGGTAGGAGGCAAAACTGGTACAGCACAAATTCCAAGCTCAAGTGGTGGATATAAAGAGAATGAATATAATCATGCTTTTGCGGGTTTTTTTCCAGTTGATGATCCTCAATTTGTAATGATTGTTAGAGTAGATAGTCCAAAAGGTTTTAAATACGCTGAATCAACTGCTGTCCCAACATTTGCAGATATGGCAAGATGGTTAGTTAATTATTATGAGATATTACCGAATACAAGCTGAAGTATTGCTAAAAAATATTAAAAAATATATAATATTTGCATCTTAAAATATTAATACAAAATCAAATACTATTTATAAATTTTCTAAATATGAAAAATTTTTTTTATAAATTACTTAAAATTCTTGCAACTAGAATATTGGCAAAAAATCCAAATATAATTATTATTGGGGTTACTGGCAGTGTTGGTAAAAGTACTACTAAGGAGGCAATATACACAGTTTTATCAAATAGCAATAATTTTAAAAATCATGTGGTGAAGTCGGAAGGTAATTTAAATACTGAAGTTGGCTTGCCCCTTACGATTTTAAGACAAAATAAATCACCCAAAAAATTTTTATGGCCATTTTATTTAATATGGTTATTTTTAATTGTATTTTTTTCTAATCCATTAAGAAATATAAAAATTTTAGTTTTAGAATATGCAACCAATCAACCAGGAGATATTAAGTATCTTTGTTCTATTGCAAAACCAAATATTGCTGTGATTACAAAAATCGCACCTGCGCATATTGGTTATTTTGGCACTTTGAAAAATATTGCCAAGGAAAAGGGGAGTTTGGCATACGCAGTTAGTAAAGATGGTTTAGTAATATTAAATAAAAATGATGTTTTTTCAAAAAATATTGCTTTAACTACTAACGCAAATATTAAATATTTCGATGGAAAAGATTTTAATAATCATATTTTGATCGCTACAATTATTGCAAAATATCTTAATATCGATGATCAAGAGATTAAATCATCTTTAGGTAGTATCACGAAATTACCAGGTAGATTAAATGTTATAAAAGGGAAAAAATCAACAACTATAATTGATGATACATATAATGCAAATCCCGAATCTATAAAATTTGCACTTGATTTTCTTGAAAAATATAAAAGCAAAGGTCGAAAAATTGCAGTTTTGGGTGATATGCTAGAATTAGGAAAAATGGAAATAAAATATCACAGAGAAATTGGCAAACTCGCTAAAAAGAAATCAGATATTTTAATTTTAACCGGTCCTAAATTTAATGAAGTTTTGTCTGATGCTTGGTTTATTAATTCAGAAAAAACTGCTGAATATCTTTTGAAAAATATGAAAAAAAATGATATAATTTTGGTCAAAGGATCAAATGCAATGAAGATGAATATGGTTGTACAGAAAATTCGTAGTTATTCATCTTAAATTTGAAATAAATTTTTATAATTAATATCAAAAAAAGCCCAATGAATTCAATTATAAGAAATTTGAAAATTTTAAATTTGAATTAGTTTATTTTTAATTTATTCAGGTTTTAAATTTGAAATTATAGCTTATGGAACAGATTTTTTTTACATTACCAGATTTAATAAAAATTTTTGCACTTACTTGTGTTTCTTTTGTGTTAGCTATTATCATTACTCCTTTTTGGACAGAATTCTTATATAAAAATAAATTAGGTAAAAAAATTCGACAAACAGGTTTTGATGAAAAAAAGAAAGCTCCAGTTTTCTATAAAATGCATAAGCATAAAGAAAATACACCGACCATGGGAGGTATAATTATTTGGGTTTCTGTGATTATTGTTACTTTAATATTTAATTGGAATCGAGCGCAGACCTGGTTACCCGCATTTACTCTTTTTTCTGCAGGTGTTATTGGGGCAATCGATGATTTATTAAATATTAAAGGTTTGGGTCCTAATGGAGGAGGATTAAGATTTAGATGGAAATTATTGGTATATTTTTTGTTAGCATTAATTGGTGCGTTATGGTTTTATTTTAAGCTAGATTGGTCTGCTATTCATATACCAGGTGGTAATTATTTTGGTTTACCGTATAATATTGAAGTTGGATGGTTATATATCCCGATTTTCATTTTAGTTTTTATTAGTACTGCATTTGCTGCAAATGAAACTGACGGTCTTGATGGATTATTGGGAGGCGTGATGATGATTTGTTTTATATCATTTTCAATTATTGCCTTATCTCAAGAAAAAATTGAACTGGCAGCTTTTTGTGGTAGTATAGCCGGGGCATTACTTGCGTTTCTATGGTTTAATATTTATCCAGCAAGATTTTTTATGGGTGATACCGGTGCTTTTGCGCTTGGTGCGACACTAGCAGTAGTTGCAATACTTACTAATTCTATTTTTGTATTACCAATCATTGCTATTGTTCCGGTTATGGAAGCATTGTCAGTAATAATTCAAATAATATCTCGTAAATTATTTAATAAAAAAGTTTTTATTTCAGCTCCTTTGCATCATCATTTAGAGGCTTTAGGTTGGCCCGAAACAAAGGTTACAATGCGAGCGTGGGTTATTTCTGGAATATTTGGTTTAATAGGTGGAGTAATAGCTCTTATTGGAAGAGGTTAATATTAAGGTAACAAATTAACAAAAAAACAATTTAATAAAAATTACTTGTAACTGTTGTTTGAAAACTAGTTTATAAAAATCATTCAATTTGAATGATTTTTTTGTTATAATAAACTTATGAAAATAAAAAAATATTTAGACAATCTTAGAAAAATGAAGATTGGAATTTTAGGTTATGGGATTGAAAATAGGGCACTTGCAAAATGGCTTATTGATAATAAAGTAGAAGATATGACTATCTGTGACAAAAACTCAAAACTTAAAACCCAAATTTTAAAACTACAACTTAAAACTAAAAACTTTAAATTTAGATTAGGAGAAGAATATTTGGATAATTTGGATAAGTTTGATGTTGTTTTTCGTACACCTGGAATTTCACCTTTAAAAAAACAACTTATAAAAGCCAAAAAAAGGGGAGTTGAAATTTCAAGTCAAATTAAACTATTTTTTGATTTGTGTCCGGCAAAAATAATTGGAGTTACAGGTACAAAAGGTAAGGGGACCACAACAAGCTTAATATATGAAATATTAAAGTTTAACCAACTGCAAATAGCCAATAGCAAACAGCTAAAAAAATCGCAGGTTTTTTTAGGAGGAAATATTGGAACTCCCCCGCTTATGTTTTTAGATAAATTAACTGAAAATGACATTGTTGTATTGGAGTTATCGAGCTTCCAACTTCACGATTTAGAAAAATCCCCCAACATAGCTGTAATTTTAGACATAAAACTAGATCATTTGGATTACCACAAAAATAGAAGCGAGTATGTAAAAGCTAAAAAAAATATTGTTAAATTTCAGAAAAAAGATGACTTTGTTGTAGTTAATATGGATTATTTAACTAGTTTTGAATTCGGAGCAGTTTCCCCTGCTTCCAATATACTATATTTTTCTCGAAAAAAATTTGTTGATTTAGGAGCTTATGTGAGATGGGATAAAGATTTGAAAAATGGGAAAATTATTTTAAATACATTGGAAAAAACATACTTTATTTGTAAAACAACCGAGGTTACTTTAAAGGGTCGACACAATTTAGAAAATATTTGCGCAGCAATTACTGCGAGTTTTGTTGCAGGAGCAAAAATAAATACAATTAAAAAAATTGTAGCTAAATTTAAAGGTTTAGAACATCGACTTGAATTCGTAAATGAAATAAATGGAGTAAAATATTATAATGATTCGTTTTCTACAACTCCAGAAACGACAATCGCAGCAATAAAATCTTTTACTGAGCCGATAGTTTTAATAGTTGGTGGGTCGGAAAAGGGATCAGATTATTCAGAGCTTGGTAAAGAAATTGTTAATGCATGTGTTAAAACAGTAATCGCAATCGGGTTAACTGGAAAAAAAATTATCAAATCAATTAAACAAAATAACAAATTAACAAAAAAACAAATTAAAATAATTCAAAATTGCAAAAATATGAAAGATATAATTAATACTGCGAAAAAAGAAGCAAATTCAGGTGATGTTGTAATTTTATCACCAGCATCAGCAAGCTTTGATATGTTTAAAAATTACAAAGATAGGGGTGATCAATTTAAAGATCGAGTAAAAAAGATAATATAGTTTTATATTGGGAGGCAGTTTGAGTTTAGATAAATTTAGAAAAAAAGAGGGTAAGCCGGATTATTACTTAATACTATTAGTTTTTATATTAAGTTTATTTGGTTTAATTATGATTTATTCTTCTTCAGTGATTGTTTCATATAAAATCTTTGGATACAACTGGTATTATTTAAACAAGCAAGCAATTTCTTTACTGATTGGTATAGTCGTATGGTTTATTTTTGCAAAGATTGATTATCGCGTTTGGCAAAAATCAGCATTGTATTTACTAATTGCAACAATTATTTTATTAATCGCAGTATTTATACCGGGGTTAGGTAGATCCATGGGTGGCGCAACGCGTTGGATTGGGTTTGGTTCATTTACTTTTCAGCCATCTGAAATAGCTAAGTTAACTTTTACAATTTATTTAGCAGCTTGGTTAACTAAAAAAGGGCAAGGGATTAAAAATTTTCAAACTGGTTTTTTGCCGTTTATTTTTATTGTATCGGTGATAGCTTTTTTAATTATTAAAGAACCTGATATGGGGACAATGTCAATAATAACAGGTATTGCTGCAATAATGTTTTTTGTTGCAGGAGCTAGTTGGCAACATATTTTAGCAGGAGCTTTAAGTGTAATAGTTTTTTTCGTAATAATGATTAAAACTGCACCATATAGAATGCAGAGATTAATGGTTTTTCTAAATCCTTCCCAGGGAAATCTAGACGCATCATATCATATTAATCAAGCAATATTGGCGATCGGATCAGGTGGTCTTTGGGGTTTAGGTTTTGGTAAATCAATGCAAAAATATTTTTATTTACCAGAAGCACATACAGATTCAATTTTTGCAATTATTGCTGAAGAATTAGGTTTTTTAAGAGCAATTTTTGTTATAATTATTTTTGTTTTGATTGCTTGGAGAGGTTATCGTATAGCAAAAAATGCTCCAGATACTTTTTCTCGTCTTTTAGCAACAGGTATTACCAGCTGGATAGTATTTCAAGCACTGGTTAATCTAGCTGCTATTTCTGGAGCCATGCCACTTACTGGTGTTCCATTGCCTTTTGTGAGTTATGGAGGTTCCTCGCTGGTTATTCTTTTAGCTGCAGTTGGCATTTTACTTAATATTTCTAAGCAAACAAGTCACTAAAAGTGGTAAATTGTAAATGTCAAATAGTTTACAAATTAATAAATTAAAATTATTAATTTTATCTATTAATTATTAAAATTCATTTGTTGTTTGGATCTTATATATTGTAATCTAATGAAGAATTTTATCAATATAAATAATAATTGGATATTTCATGTTAAAGCAAAATCAGACAATCAAAATTGTTCTTACGGGTGGTGGAACAGTCGGTCATATAAAACCAATTTTAATTGTTAAAAGTAAACTTGAAGAGGCATTGAAGCTGAAAAATTTTAAAACCGAATTCATATATCTTGGTTCTACAAATGGTCCCGAGTCAAAAATTATTCCAAAAAATAAAATTAAATTTTACGGCATATCTTCTGGAAAACTTAGAAGATATTTTGATTGGCAAAATTTTATTGATCCTGCGAAAATTTCTTTAGGTTTCTTACAAGCACTTAGTCATTTAATTAAATTTAAGCCAGATGTAGTTTTTGCTAAAGGTGGATATGTAACTTCGCCGGTAGTATATGCTGCTTCTAAGCTTAATATTCCAATTATTATTCATGAGTCGGATGTAATAATGGGTCTCGCAAATAAATTTGCGATTAAATATGCTAAAAAGGTTTGTCTGGGTTTTCCTTTAAAGTATTATAAGGATTTACCAATTGAAAAAATTGTATATACTGGTAATCCAGTTGAGGTAGTAAAAAAAAATAAAACAAAAAAGAAAAATAAAAAACCAAAAATTCTTATTATGGGTGGTTCTCAAGGTTCAAGGTTTATAAATCAAGCTTTTGCATCAATTATGGAAGATTTAACAAAAAGCTACCAAGTTACCCATATTTGTGGTAAAGATGACTATGAATGGATGCAAAAAAATAAATGGAAAAATTATAAGCTTTATGATTTTACAGACAAAATTGCTAGTTTGATTTATGATGCTGATTTAGTAGTATCTAGAGCAGGTGCAAATTCATTAGCAGAAATTTCAGCAGCTGAAAAGCCATCAATAATTATTCCATTATCTTCAGCGGCCAATGATCATCAAAGAGCTAATGCCGAGGTTTATGCAAAAGCTAACGCAGCAATTGTTCTGACAGAAAATAAAATTAATCCAAAAAGTTTATTGTCTTTAATTGATAACATTCTCCAAGATAAGGAGACAATGCAGCTTATGAGTTTATCCACTAAAAATCTTTCAAACCCAAATTCATCTTCTCAAATTGCTAAAGCTATTCTAAAAACTATTAATCTGTAAAATCGTTTTAGAATTTCAAAAAACGGTAATAACTAGTTTTATCAACGCAAAAATGTTAAAATATTGAGTGATTCGTATATTTAATAATAAATAATTTTATGAATAAAAAACAGAATCATTATTTTTTGATTGGTATTTGTGGAATTTCAATGAGTGGACTTGCAAAAATCTTGCAAAAACAAGGCCATATTGTTAGTGGTAGCGATCTTAAAAAGTGTGAAATTGAAAAAGTAGAATCTAAAATTGGTCATGAAACAAAAAACATCATAAAAAATATTGATGAAATAATATATACATCAGCCGTAGAAGATAAAAAATCACCTGGATATATTGAAATTCAAAAAGCTAATGAACTTGGTATTAAAACAACAAAAAGATCAAAATTTATTGGCCGTATGATGAACGAAAAAATTGGCATAGCTGTAACTGGAATGCATGGTAAAACAACAACAAGCACTATGATTTCTTTAATTTTGGAAAAAGCTGGTTTTGATCCGACATGTCTAATTGGTACAGAAGTAAGGGAGTGGAAATCAAACGCAAGATTTGGCAGGACTAAGTACTTTGTTGTAGAAGCGTGTGAATACGACCGTCAAATGTTAGATCTTAGACCAAAAATTGCACTAATTACAAATATGGAAGAAGAACACCTTGACACATATAAAAATGGAATGAAAGACATTCGTCAGGCATTTAAAAAATTTGTTAAACTTTTACCAAAAAATGGATTATTGGTTTTATGTAAAGATGATAAAAATGTTGCTAGTTTAACTAAATATGCTAAATGTAAGGTAAAATATTATTCATACAAAGAACCATGGCCAGGTTTAAAACTAAAAATTCCGGGTATTTATAATTTGCAAAATGCAACTGGTGCTGCAAGATTGTGCCATGAGATAGGTGTTTCATCGGATATTATTAAAAAAACACTCAATAATTTTGATGGTGCAGGCAGAAGATGCGAAATTTTAGGAGAAAAAAATAAAGTTTTAGTTATTGATGATTATGGTCATCATCCAACAGAAATTAAAGCAACCTTAAAAGGCATAAAAGAAAAGTATCCTAAAAAGAGATTAATTGTAGTGTATCAGCCACATCAGCAACAGAGAACTAAACTATTATTTGATAAATTTGTTACTTCATTTGATGTTGCAGATAAAATAATTATGAATAAAGTTTATTTAATAGCTGGAAGAGAAAAAGATACTGGAGAAAATTTAGCTAAAAAACTGTCTCAAAAAATTAAAGATCGAGGCAATGATATCCAATATTTTGATGAGTACAATGAAATATTAAAATATCTAAAAAAAATTTCAAAACCAAATGATTTGATATTAACAATGGGTGCAACAGATATTTTTAAAGTTGCTAAAAAGTACTTAAATGAATAAGGGAAATGTAAATAAAAGATATTGGGAGTTAGATGCGTTAAGGGGTGTAGCAATTACTTTAATGGTTTTATTCCATATATTTTTTGTTATTAACTATTTTGGAGGAGTAAAATATGATTTGCGCTTGCCGTATTATCGATTTTTTGCTTTAAGTGCACAAATATTATTTTTTTCTTTAGTTGGTATATCTTTATATATAAGTTATAATCGAAGAGAGGAAAATAAGTTTTTTAAAAAATATGTTTTGCGTGGTCTGAAAATAATTTTATACGGATTATTGATTTCTTTATTGTCTTTTTTTGTCGCACAAAACGCAATAGTATTGTTTGGGGTTTTGCAATTTATAGGTATATCAATTATTATTGGTTATTTTTTCTTAAATTTGGGAAAAATTAATTTATTATTAGGTATTGGATTAATTCTTTTAAATAATGTCGTTAATAGAATTCATACCGATAATTATTGGTTATTGGTATTGGGCATAAAACCATCAAATTTTGCTACACTTGATTATTTTCCTTTGATACCTTGGTTTGGATTAGTTTTAATTGGGATTTATTTGGGAGGTATATTTTATAAAAATAGCATAAGACAATTTACAGTTTGTGATTATTCGTCATTAATGCCGATAAAAATTTTATCATATTTAGGGAGGCATTCGCTATTTATTTATATAATTCATTTTCCAATAATATTTTTGCTAGTATATTTATTTTCAAAATAAAAAAGGATTATATGTTAGAAAAAATTTTGGGAGATAAGCTAAAGAAAAATGTTTTATTAAGAAATTTTTCGACTTTAAAAGTTGGCGGTAAGGCGAAATATTTTTTCAAAGCAGAAAAAATTGAAGATTTAATAGAGGCAGTGCTTGTTGCTAAAAAATACAAAAATAAATATTTGGTTTTAGGTTCGGGTAGTAATGTTGTTATTGGTGATAAAGGTTTTGATGGTTTGGTAATATTAAATAGAACTTCAAATATTTCTTTTTTATTAGATAAATCTCAAGTTATTGTTGATTCTGGAGTTATGCTAATGCGTTTAATTGCTGAGTCAGCAGAAAATAATTTGGGAGGATTAGAAACACTTTTTGGTATTCCCGGTACAATTGGTGGTGCAATTTATGGCAATGCAGGAGCAAACAAATTACAAATAAATCAGTTTATTAAATCATTAACTTTGCTCGACACTTCTGGAAAGATTATTAGGTGTAGTAGCAAGTGGTTAAGAAGTGGTTATCGTACAACAAAAATTAAACAACTAAAAGACCAGAAAAAAGAAACCCCGATAATTTTAACTGCCAAATTGCAACTTATGCCAGCTAAAAAAGATGTTATTATTAATAAAATGCAATATTGGCAAAAAATTAGAATAGAAAAACAACCTTATGATAAATTTACTTGTGGAAGTGTTTTTAAGAATCCTGGAGATGGTGTTGCTGGTAGCGCAGGTTACATAATTGATAATTGTGGCCTAAAAGGTGAGCAAATCGGGAATGCTCGAGTTTCTCCAAAACACGCAAATTTTATAGAAAATATCAAAGGTGAATCAAATGCTGATGAAATAAAATTATTAATTAATAATATAAAACAAAAAATTACCGAAGAAAAAAAAATTAAGTTAGAAGAGGAAATAGAATACATTGGGGAATGAAATAGTTAATATTAATCGACAAATTAATAAATAAGTTAAGGCGATGGAGTCAGTATTGCCAAAAGGTAAAGTTGTAGTAAATAAAACTAATAACCTAAGCTTTAAGCTAAACTGTCATCTTAACCAATAAACCATAAAGCCGAGAATGTTTTATGGTTGTAAGGTATTTATGTCACAAAAATTAAATGTTGCTGTTTTAATGGGTGGAAAATCTAGTGAAAGAGATATTTCATTAATTTCTGCTAAAGAGGTTATTAAATATTTAGATAAATCAAAATACAATATTTTTAAATACGATACAGCAAAAGATGTTGAAAAAATAGTTAAAGACAGAAATAAAATTGATGTTGCAATGCCAATTTTACACGGCTTGGGTGGAGAAGATGGAAAAATACAAGGTTTTTTAGAAACACTAGAATTGTCATATGTTGGGTCAAAAGTTTTAGCTTCTGCAATTGCGATAGACAAGTATGCATCAAAAAAAATTTATCAACATGAAAATATTTTAACTCCAAAGTTTCAGGTAATTACAAATAAAAAGGATAAAATCAAAATAAAATTACCTTTTGTTGTAAAGCCGGTTAGTCAAGGCTCATCTGTGGGAACATCGATTGTTAAAAATAAAGATGAATTAGCTAAAGCATTAAAAAATGCATTTGAATTTGAAAATAGAATTATAATTGAAGAATATATAGAAGGTATTGAAATAACAGTGCCAATACTTGGCAATGCAAATCCTCAATCTCTGCCTGTAATTGAAATTGTGCCACCAAAAGGAGCTTTTTTTAATCGTAACAATAAATATGATGGCACAACCCAAGAGATTATTCCCGCTAGGATTCCAAAATATTTAACAAAACAAGCTCAAGAAATTGGAATTAAAACTCATAATGCGTTAGGTTGTTCTGGGTTGTCTCGTACAGATATGATTATTAAGGCTAATAGCCAAAAGCCAAAAGCTAATAGCCAGATTTATGTATTGGAGACAAATACCATTCCTGGTATGACTAGTGAAAGTTTATTTCCTAAATCTGCTAAGTCAGCAGGAATTAGTTTTAGTAAATTATTAGATAAATTAATTATATTAGCATTGGAGGGTAATGAAGTGGGTAAAATCAAATAATAATTACCGAAACGCAAAAATTTATTCAACAACATCTAAAAATAAAGAAAGTTTTAGTTTGCCAGGTTGGTTTTGGAAAGTTTTATTTTTAGTGATTTTACTTTTGATAGCTGGATGGTTTTTAATTTATTCAGAATATTTTAAAATTAAAAACCTAGAGGTTAACGGATATTCTAATCCGAGTGTAAAAAATGCAATACAATCACTAGAAGGACAAAACTTAATCTTATTGAGCTTTGGTAATATTGAAGAAGATTTAATGCGAGAACACAGTAGCATTAAAGATATCCAAATTGATAAAGTATTACCAGCAACTTTAAGGGTGCGGGTAGATGTAAGAAAACCTGAGATTATTTGGCAAGTTAGTCAAAAAAATTATTATATAGATCCTAATGGAATAATTTTTTCTTTGGACGAAGAGGATGATTTGACAGAAGATGAGAAAAATAATTTACTAATAATTGTAGATGCAGATGAACTGGAAGTTCAAGAGGGTAGCATAATACTAACAAAGCAATTCATTGATTTTTTTAAAGAAACATCCAACGATTTTGAACAATTTACAGATGCTAAAATTACAAAATCAGAAATTTCTCAAACTACATTCCAAATCAAAATTTTTACGGATAAAGGATTTTATGTTTTACTTGACACTACAAGAGAAGTAATGCCACAGCTTGAAGGATTGAAAAAAGTATTACTTGAGCATAAAGATAATATTAAAGAATATGTAGATATGCGAGTGGAAGGAAAAGCGTATTATAAATGATGGATTGTGAATAAAGAATTAAGAATAAAGAATTGAGAATTGAGAATTGAGAATGATGAATTGAGAATGATGAATTATGCAAAGAGCGAGACGAATATTCATCTTAAAAAGTTAAATAATTTTAAAAATCAAATCTGTTTGTTGACAGGCGAGATAATAAATTAAATTAGTTCGATTAGACCAAGTATAGGCAAGAATAAATTACAAGATATTAAATTTAGTGAGGTAAATATGCAAGAAGTCATTAAAAAATATAAAGGACTTTCAGAAAAAGATAAGGGTATGATGGAAATCTCAAGTGGTGAAAATTCAGGAAAAGATCAGATTTCTTTGAAAGATGAAAAAGAAAAACCCAGCGAACTTAGTGAAATGGTTTTAAATAAAAATAAAAAAATTTGCTATGTGGGTGAAATAGCAAAAAGTATTTCAAAGATTCCAATTATTGGTATAAAATCTGTAAAAATATTTGATAAATTATCTTCAGACTATCAAATTAAGGTTTTTGACAATTTGCTAAAAAAGTATTTTGCAGGAAGTGAAATAAAACAAAATTTTTATTTTGATGATTTTATCGAAGCATTACCAAAAAACTACAATTTTGATGCTAATAAAGATTCAGAAATTTTAAATCATATTTTAGATTATTATATAAATAAAAATAATCAAGCTGACAAAAATAATAATGTCTTGGATGATATATTTGTAAAAATCAAAGGAAGTATTGATAGAAACCTGACAAAAAAAATATTAAACTTGCTATTCCCTGTGGTCTCTGCCACAGGGTAACCTTTAAGGAAAGTTTGAAAACCATTGGTTTTCAAGATACACTTAGTGCATGACACTTA